>Ga0208029_1000055_pt1 | contig 84657 bp, 73 predicted proteins | sample MalvireepMed_s12_FD_184242 | JGI IMG/M metagenome (GOLD analysis project Ga0208029, IMG submission 184242) | Marine viral communities from the Global Malaspina Expedition - Malaspina viral metaG DeepMed_s12 (SPAdes) (version 2) | ecosystem: Environmental > Aquatic > Marine > Oceanic | place... | reverse complement strand
GATTGAAAGATTGAAGGATTGAAAGATTGTAGGATTGAAAGATTGAAAAAGTCAGAAAACCGAAGTCCGAAGTCGGGAGTTGGAAGGAAGCAAGAATAAAGAGCATAGAATAGATTTTTGCATTCTTGACTCTTGATTCTTGACTCTTGATTGAAAAGAGAGAAGTTGGAAGTCCGAAGCCCGAAGTAAAAAGTTACGCTGTTATGAAGTTACGATGTTACGATGAAAAAAACTGCACACTGTAACTGCCAACTGAACACTCCCGACTTCTGTCTTCAGGCTTTAGACTTTTTTCTCACATTTCCAAATCATCAAATTAGCACATTTACAACTTTGCCTCTCTGAACCTTTGAATCTTTGAGTTAAAAAATTACGCTGTTATGGAGTTACGCTGTTACAAAGAAAAAAACTGCTTATTGAACATTGAACATTGAACATTGAACACTGCATCTGTCTTCTGTCTTCAGACTTCCGACTTCAGACTTTTTTTTCACATTTACAACTTTGTCTCTCTGCACCTTTGAATCTTTGAGTTAAAAAATTACGCTGTTATGAAGTTACGATGTTACGATGTTACGATAAAAAAAACTGCCTACTACCTAACTACTTTTTAATTTCTTCATGAACTTTTGAATTTCTGGGGAGAGCTCAGAAAAAAGTTCATTCTTTCTATTTTTAAGCATTACTTCTGTAAAGAGTTTTAGACCGATAGCAAATTCTATAGATTGATTCTCGTTTTCAAATAGATTTTTCTCTTTTATAAGCTCTATAATATGAAAGATTTCGTCATGATTTTCAAATTCTATTTCCAAGGATTTATCCTGTTTTTTATCATCATTGGTTGTTTGAAGCTGAGTTAGTTTTAAAGAATACTTGTTTGTTTTTTTCATCATTTAATATTTAAACAATTAATGGAGTTTTTGATATCTTTTTAAGAAAATTTAAACGCTTTAATAGATTGTTTATGTACTATTAATTACAAGACTTTAACCTTATTTCTTCAAAGATACCCATTTAGTAGGTAATTTCTTATTTCAGATTATTTTTTAGAATAGGAGAGGTGTTTGCTATAATTATTCTTCATTTGCGACCCAAGTGTTGGTGGTAAAATCAAACGTAAGAGATAAGGTGTTTCCTACTGAATTATTAACCTTTTCCAATTTATCTACTACTGTATCTTGACCAGATATTTTTGTGAGTTTTGTGCTAATTAAACTTATATTATCGGAAATAGGAGTAATTTTTATTCCTACTACTTTGTATTCTTTTACCATTCTCGAATCAACAGTAATGGTTTCATCACAACAATTTATACCAGAATAAGTTAATACTTTTTCCTGTAGCTGGTCTTTCTCATCTGTTGTAATAAAAGTAGCTTCAAATTCATAGGGTAAATCGGCGCCCGTAGATTCAACATTGAAGGCAAGTTCATAATCATCAAATTGAGATAAATCAACTTCCTTATTTTTATTGATATTATCATCAGAAGAACATGAGATTGAAAAAAATAATATGGCTAGAACTAGTAGACTTTTAATTTTCAAATTGATTGATTTTTAAATCCCTCGCGGATTTGTCCCGAGGTAGTTAATTGAATACTAAATATCGGGATTTTTGAACGAATAGGGAAATAATGTACTATAAACTTTTATTTTTTTCTAAGCTTTTCCCACATTTATCTGTAAGAAATACTCCCGTTTATAGTTTACTTTATTATTTTCATTTGTTTTAATGCTGTATAAGTTACCTCTTTTCTAATGCTTGGAAACAGATCCATATTAAACTGTTGTTTAGGCGCTACATTTGTTGCAAAAAAATAGCTGTTGTTTTGAACTTCCACATATCCAACAAACCAACCATTATTGTTTCCATTACTAATAGACCAGCCTGTTTTACCACTAATTTTATAGTGGTTGTTAGTCTCCATAACTATCATTTGTTTTATAATCGACTCTGTCCGCTTAGAAATAGGGAGTTTAGATTGATAAAACCTTTTTAAAAAGTCTATTTGTTCAAACTGATTAATTCGCGATTCTCCTTCTAGCCAGAAAGAATCAATGTTTGTAGCATCAACTTTTATAGCTCCATATTCAAATTTCTTTAGATACTCGGACATTCTTTTAGCCCCAATTTCTCTCGCTACTTCTTGATAGCAAGGTACGCATGAATAATGAAAGGCCTCTTTGAAAATTAAATCTTGCTCCCAGCTTTTAAGAAATCTTTCTTCTCCGTTCCATTCAAAAAGAGTACTATCATTTTCAACAACACCCGTTTCTATTGCTATGATTGAATTGGGGATTTTGAAGGTAGAAGCTGGTAATTTTCCTTTTTTTGCCCATTTAAAATCATTAGAATAATATTTGTCCTCCTTAAGATCGTAGATTACAATGGAACCTTTAATAGCAGCCGAATCGATAATAGTTTGAAATTCTGGAATTATAACCTCACGTTCAGCAGAATTATTATTTGTATTAGAAGATTTCTTCTTATCTGTACAAGAAAGAAAGAGGATGAACGCTGATAGAATATAAAGTAATTTCATTTTTTTATAATGGTGATAGGGTTGAAAAATACTGAACTTTAGTTACCTATTGCTTTACTCGATAATCGAAATTTGAATGTTCCAAAGTCTGTCCTGAGTTTACCGAAGTGCTTGCCCCGAGGTAGTTTACTTAATCATTCCTTTTCAAAATTAATGAAGAAAAAGGTTTTATACTAGTTATTATAAATTCTTAATTAGCTTTTAGATTTGACGGTCAATTTATTTAAATTATTCCTTTTCAAAGTTTAATTATCCGATTTATATTTATTTGTTCTAAAAGTGTTTCATCGTGCGAGACAATAATCAATGTACCTTGATACTCATTAATTGCAGCTGTTAGAATTTCTATATTTTGAAGATCAAGGTTATTCGTAGGCTCATCAAGGATAATTATATCGGGTGATCGATTGCTAATTGTCAAACAACAAATCATTAATCGCATTCTTTCTCCGCCACTTAAAGCGCTAATAGGTTTGTCCCATTCGTTTTTAGTAAATAAAAATCGGTTGAGTCTTATTTTTATCTCGTGTTCTTGTAAAGTAGACGAATTGAATTGTTGAGATTGCTCGAAGACGTTCAATTTATTATCAAGCAAAGAATAATCTTGATCTATATAAACCGAACTATTTTCTGCTCTTTTGATGTTTCCTAATTGAGTTTCTAGCGTTCCTAAAATCAATTTGATTAGCGTTGTTTTTCCTGAGCCGTTTTTTCCTTTCAGAGCAATGCGTTCACCACTAATTATTTGGAAATTGAGATCTTTCTCCCAAAGCTTATTTGTATTGTATTTAAAATTGATATTAGTTGCTGTAAACAAAATTTTTCCTTTGTGTAAAGATGAATCTTCAAAGCCAAATTTCATTTTATCAATATCGGATAATGTTGAACGAAAGTTTTGCAATTCTTTAGAAATACCATCAACTTTTTCAGCATGAATTCCTTTCATTTTTGAGGTACTATTTTCAGCATTGTTTCGCAAAGTATTCATCATAATTCGGGAAACCCCAGATTTCTCCTGTTTGCCTTTTCCTCGCCTGTCTAACTTTTGTTGACGCTCCAATGTTTCTCTTTCCTTTTCTTTGGCTTTTTTTAATGCTTTTTCTTTACTCTGAATATTATTACTTAAAGCATTGTTTTCTATCTGTTTTTGCGCTGTATAAAATTCATAGTTTCCACCATATACTTTAATAGCATTCTTACTTAATTCGGCAACTTTATTTAAAAGGTTTAATAATTTTCTGTCATGGCTAACAATAACCAAAGTACTTTTTGTAGACTGAATAAAATTATATAAAAGTTGCCTCCCTGTAGCATCTAAATGATTGCTGGGCTCATCGAGTAAAATAAATTTTGGTTGATGGATTAGAATACCTGCGAGAAAAACTTTTGTTTTTTGTCCGCCACTTAAAGATTTTATAGGTGATGATATGTTTAAATCACTGATATTCCAATATTTTAATGCTTCTTTGTAGCGGTCTTCAATTGTCCAATCATCATTCAATATGTTGAAATTTTCTTCAGAAGTATTTCCATTTAAAATTTCTCGAAAAGCATTTAATTTTTTATGAATCCGTAATGCTTCAGCAATTGTTAAATGATTGTATTGTCCAAAAATCTGAGGAATATAATAAGGCTCGGATTCTATTTGTAAATGTCCTTCTGCATATTGTAATTCTCCAGCAACTATTTTTAGTAATGTTGATTTTCCTGTTCCGTTGTTACCGATTAAAGCTATCTTTTCTTGGGCATTTACTGTGAGATTAATTTCTGAAAACAGCAAATCTTTGTTGGGATGTGTATATGAAAGTTGTTGTATAGTCAACATAATTTCTTTCTTTAAAGATTAAATAATGAAACAAACCGTATTGCAGCTTGTTTTCTTTAAATAGTTTGAAAGAAATTATTTTTCACATATTGTTTTTAATTAAGGCATCAAATTTACAAATTATTTTTTTTATAATGCCATTCTCTATCTATTGCAAAATTAAAAACCACAATGTGAGAGTCGTAAGTAGCACTCAGACAAATTGTATAATTAAATGTAGATTCATTAGAAATGGAAAGTAGGAGTGTAGTATTGAATTCTCTAATTTTTGCACCTGGATTAGCAAATTCATTTGTAGGAATAAACTGAAAATCTGAATTTAAAAAGTTGTTTTCAACTTTTACGCTATCTGGACAATTGTTCTATTCAAAATATACAGTTTTGTATGAAATGTCTAAATTACTGATTAGTTGTATTAAACATACTATAAGATTCAACTTGTCTAGAAAAGATAGAACTCCTAACATTTATATAATTTATTAGATACTATGTTTATTAGTTCAACTAAATGAAATGTCAAAAAATATCATTTTCTTTTTGGTAAAAATTCGTACTCATAAAATGTCTCTCGAACTGGTTTGAAAACTTCTATTTTTTTTGAAATTTTAGATTTAGAAACAATTTCTTGAGCAAATTTTTCAAATTCTTCTTTTGATTCCCAAGTAGCATAATTAATTACAGTGCTTTTATCTTCATTGGTAATAATTTGAGAAGATATAAAACCAGGGGAAGGACTTACCTCTGTTGCAAAAAAAATCTTAATTAGTGAAATTAGACATTGAAAATCATCTTTCTGTATTTCGAAACGAACTAGAACGCAATATGTTTTTTTCATTGTAATTGCTTTCTTAGATGTTATTACTTTTTAATAGAAATCGAGATATTGCATTCTCTTTTATTAAGTCATTTGTATATTTTGTGATTGAATCAGAAATTAATTCTGGAGATGCTAGTTGTAAAAATCTTAGTGTTTTGTCTTTTTGAGGAGTAACTAGTACTGTTTTTCCAAAATTCAAATCAAAAAGTTTTGTGTTTATAATTGCATATGCTGTATTATCTGCTGTTTTAAATGCCAAATAGTCAATTCTGTTATTTTTTGTTTTGAAAAATCCCTGTCCTAGATAATCAGGATGATTTCTTGATAAAACAAGGCTCTGGTTGTTGTTGTTGATTGTGTCGGTTAAAACAATTATTTGAAAAAATATTTCATCTTTTTTGTTGTTTAATCTGTTTTTATTCAGTTCATTTTGCCCAATAAAAAAACTGTTCATTAAGAGTGTTTTGTCTTTTAATTTAAACACTCCCGATTTATTACCCAATCCTTTAAAGCTTTCCTCTCCTAATAAGCTGTACTTTGGAACTGGATAAGCTCCTAATTCAAATGGGCCGAAATCTCCAATTTCAATCAATTGCTTGTCATTTTCAAGCATTTCCATATCCCAAGTCATAGAGTCTTTAGTATTGTTTATATGTTTAAGCCTTTTAGTTTTAGACCATTTGTTATTGCTTTTTTCTACTGATTGGTTTTTAGAACAAGCTATAAGTAAAATTATAAATAGGGAGGTAATAATTCTATTTCGCATAGTTTTCATTTAAAAAGTAATTTTATTTTTTTGCCTAAAGCCTAAAGCCTAAAGCCTAAAGCCTAAAGCCTAAAGCCTAAAGCCTAAAGCCTAAAGCCTAAAGCCTACTGCCTTCATGCCTACAACACATACTTCTCAAAAATATCTTGTAAAACTTCTTGAGGGTTGGCGTTACATAGTCCTGGATGTGGTTTGGAGCTTTGAATAATAGTACTTCTAGAAGCAACAAGCCAACGGAATCTATCGGATATTTCTAACTTTCCAATAGCACCCCCAGCAGGAGCCCCTTGACAAATAAGTTCCCACGATTTTAGATAATCTTCAAGGAAATTGACATCCAATTCTTCAGAAAAAGCCTTTAATTTATTCGTGTCAATATGGTATTTTACTTGTAGGTATTTTTTACTTTTCGAAAAAAGTATGACCCCAACATTAAAGAATTCTTCCCGTTCTACTTTTGGAACAACTCTAATAATTGCATATTCATATTTTACTCTATCTTGCATCGTTCGCCTCTTTTACTAATGAATCAATTTTGGAAAGTTTAGTAGTTATAAATTTAATATAAGCTACTCTCATTTCGTTTGGAGTTAATGTATCAGACTCGCTTAACAACCAGTCTTCAGGAATTAGAGATACAATTTCTTTAATTTTTTCTTCGGTTAATAGTTTTTTTATTTCTTCGGATGCTACTTCAAGCATAGTAGCACGCTCCAAAAGTACGTGGTCTTTTATAAGTGGGAAAGTTCTGGTAAGATGATTTTCCCATTGTTGCCAATTATGATGAAAATAAAAACTGGCACCATGGTCTATAAGCCACAATTCTTTATTCCAATTTAATAGATTGGTGTTTTTATGAGTACGATCTATATTGCTAATAATACTGTCCAAAAGCACTATTTTAGAAACTGTCATTTCATCAGAAATAGGAACGAGAGGATCGTAAGTAATAGCGGTAGATAAAAAGTGAAGTCCCAAATTTAAACCAACACTAAATTTTAGTAAGTCTTGAATCTCTTCATCGGGTTCGGTTTTACTAAACGAATCATCAAGATTCATAAAAACTAGTTCAGGGACTTTTAAGCCAATAGCACGTGCTATTTCTCCACCTAGCAATTCGGCAATGAGGGCCTTTTTTCCCTGCCCTGCGCCTCTAAATTTTAGTACATACAGGAAATCATCATCTGCTTTTACAATAGCAGGAAGCGATCCACCCTCTCGTAAGGGCTTTATGTATTGAAGTACATCTACAGTACGAATTTCAATTTTACTCATTTTCAAATTTACATATTTGAGTCGGAAGTTTTGGAAGTTGAAAGTTGAAAGTTTGTAAAGTAAAAAAGTTATGTTGTTATGAAGTTACGATGTTACGTAAAAAAAACAGGGAAGGAGTTGGAAGGTTAAGATTTAAAGATTTAAATATTGAAGGATTGAAAGATTGAAAAAGTCAGAAGTCCGAAGTCGGGAGTTGGAAGTTGGAAGGAAACAAGAATAAAGAGTATAGAATAGGTTTTTGCATTCTTGACTCTTGATTCCTGACTCTTTGATTGAAAATGTACGCCTTGAACATTGAACACTGCATTCTGTCTTCAGACTCCCGACTTTTTTTCTCACATTTTCAAATCTTCAAATTAGCACAATCACAACTTTGCCTCTCTGCACCTTTGAACCTTTTAAAGAAAAAACTGCCTACTTTCTCGAAACACGCCATTGATTTTGAGCTTCTGTGGAGAGGAATGTCCATGCTACTATGCGACTTATTTTGTTGCCTGTACCCATTTTAATAGTTTTAAATTCTGCTACTTTTGCTTTGTCTAAAAGCTTGTAAATTCCTTTTAAATTGGATTCTTTGGAAACTAAAGTAGTAAACCAAAGACAGTTGTTTTGAAACATCATACTTTCTTTTATCATGTTGCCGATAAAGGCAAATTCTCCCCCTTTATAGATAAGTTCGTTACTAATTCCAGCAAAATTTAGGTCAGGATTTTTCTCTTTTTTTCCTGAGAGATTTTTAATTTTTCGTCGGGTTCCTTTTAAAGCGTCTTCTTTAGATGCATGAAAAGGTGGATTACTAATGGTAACATCTATTTTTTCATTTGTAGCTATTATCCCTTTAAAGATTTGCGTTGGGTTATTTTGTAATCTGCATTCAATTTTCCCTTTTAATTGAGGGTTTGAAGCTATAATATTTTTTGCGTTGGCAATAGATTTCTCCGCAATATCACTCCCAATAAAATTCCAGTCATATTCGGTAACTCCTAAAATAGGGTAGATGCAACTGGCTCCCATCCCAATATCTAGACAAGTAATATTATTTTTCGGAATTTCTCCTGAATTATTAACTCTTAGTAAATCGGCAATATAATGCAGGTAATCAACTCTCCCAGGAATTGGCGGGCATAAATTAGCATCTGGAAATTCCCAGTATTCAACTCCATAATAATAGTGGAGTAAGGCTTTGTTGAGGATTTTTACAGCCTCAGGATTAGAAAAGTCAATACTTGGATTACCAGCTTTATTAGGTTTTATATAGTTTTCTAAAGAAGGTTTGCATTGTATTAACGACTCTAAATTGTATAGATTTCTATTCTTATTTCTGGGGTGAAGTTTAGATTTTTTATCAGTACCTGAAGACATCTTTAGTTATAAGTTTATACTGCGCTAATGATTGCAAGATACAGATTTGCAGCATAACCACAATAAAGGGCAAGTTCTTCAAAATTTGTTTGTTGATCAAAGTTTATCTCTTCAATTTCGTAATCGTAGTTTAATTTAGTCCATTTATTCTCAGACTTTAAAGAAAATTGTAGTTCGTTACTTGCATTAAAAACTTCAAATTTTAATTTCCACAAAGAATTATTTTTCAATATGTAATTAATTTCCTCCTCATTGTTTGTAAGTTTTATAATAATGTAACCTTTTAAATTAAAGGTGATATCCCCAATAGCCTCTTCATTTTTAAAAATATTAATTCTACTAGTCCATATATTTTTAGGCTTTAATGTAATAGTATGACTATGTAGTGTAGCTGTAGCATTTTCCGAAAACCAGTTGCTATATTTTAATTCGGTAATAGTATTGTTTTGAACTATTAAATTGAAATTACCTTTGGCAGAAGTCGATACTATTTTCATGTTTCCTATTTATAAAATTCTTCTTTGAGAGTTGTAAAATAAATAATATTAAATAAATAGTAATGTTATTTCAATGGTTATTATTTTGAATCCCTCATTGAGGGTTTTATTCCCCGACGTTCTACGTCGAAATGGATTAAAATATTTTTCCTTTGAATACCCTCGTAGGCTTGCCTCGAGGTAGTTGATTCATTAAAAAAAAATCTTCAATATTCTTTAAATCAATACCTTGAAGAAATTGCCTTTAAATTGTGGATATCTATTGTAAGAATTGCTAATTCTATTTTATGGTAACGGCTATATTTGACTTCGAAAAAAAAGATATATTATGAGTGCAACTTGGTACGAATGCAAAGTAAAGTACAGAAAAACAAACGACACAGGAGTTCAAAAAATGGTTACCGAACCTTATTTGATAGATGCCGTTTCTTACACAGAAGCAGAGTCGAGAATAAATGAAGAGATGTCGGCTTATATTAGTGATGAGTTTAAAATAACAAATATAAAAGTAGCTAATTATGCCGAAATTCACCCTTTTGAAAATTCCGACCGTTGGTTTAAGTCGAAGGTAGCTTTGGTTGCTTATGATGAAGAGAGTGGGAAAGAGCGTAAAACAAATATTTATTTGCTAGTACAGGCAAATGATGTAAAAGAAGCTTACGATAACACAGTAACTGCCATGAAAAATACAATGGGAGATTATACAATTCCAGCTATTTCTGAGTCGCCTATAATGGATGTATTTCCTTATTTTTCTGGAGAAGAAGAAGATTTGGCTAGCGTAGAAGAGTTTAATAAAATTAAAGCTTCTGTACTTGTAGAAGAAGAGGAGGGAGTAGAAGTAGAAAAAATTTAATCCCTCCTAGGGGTCTAACTCTCCAGCCCTGTCCTGAGTTTATAGAGGTGCTCTGCGTGTAAATAAGTTAGATTTGTTTCTTTTAATTAAATACCTTTTGGGCTTGCCTTTAGGTAGTTGATTATAAAAAAGGTATAAAAAAAAGGCTTCTAAAAAATTAATTTAAGAAGCCTTTTTCTGTATAATTCTAGATGCTTATTTTATCATTTCGTAGCTACGTTTTACAAAATTGGTAAGCTCTTCTCCTTTAAGCAATCCTTGAGAAAGTCTTGCTAAGTCTAAAGATTGCTTAATTAAGCGTTCTTGTTTTGCTTTTGTTTTGGTATTCAAAATGTCGTTAACAAGTTCATGGTTTGTATTTACCACCAAGTTGTACATTTCTGGCATATTGCCCATTCCAAACATTCCGCCACCTCCAGTAGCACTCATTTCTTTCATTCTACGCATAAATTCTGGTTGCGTAATAGTAAATGGAGAAGCTTTGCTATCTAAGGCTTCCAGTTGTACCGTAAATTTTTCTTTCGGAACAACTTCATCTAAAACAGTTTTTAGAGATTCCTTTTCTTCATCTGAAAGTTTAGAAATTTTCTCTTCGTCTTTTTTGATTAAATTATCTAAAGAATCTGAATCTACACGAGTAAAAGAGATATTTTCTTTTGAAGTTTCTAATTTCTGAATTAAATGTGAAACAATTGGAGAGTCTAATAATAACACTTCATACCCACGCTCTTTTGCTTCGTTAATGTAGGTGTGCTGTGCGTCTTTATTGCTAGCATAAAGAATTACTAACTTTCCATCTTTATCTGTCTGGTTTTCTTTTATTTTCTCTTGAAGTTCTTCAAACGTAAAATAAGTGTTGTCTACCGTTGGGTAAAGCGCAAATTTATCTGCTTTTTCAAAGAATTTATCTTCAGAAAGCATTCCGTATTCGATAACTATCTTAATATCGTTCCATTTTTTCTCGAAATCTTCACGATTTTCATTGAAAAGAGATTTCAATTTATCGGCTACTTTACGAGTAATATAGCTAGATATTTTCTTAACATTTCCGTCGGCTTGTAAATACGAACGCGAAACGTTTAATGGAATATCTGGAGAGTCAATAACTCCTTTAAGCATGGTTAAAAATTCAGGAACAATTCCTTCTACATTATCTGTTACGAATACTTGGTTTTGATACAGTTGAATTTTATCTTTCTGCATCGTCATATCGTTAGAAAGCTTAGGGAAATATAAAATTCCCGTAAGGTTAAACGGATAATCTACATTTAAATGAATATGGAATAAAGGCTCCTCAAATTGCATTGGATACAACTCACGGTAGAAGTTTTTATATTCTTCTGGAGAAAGATCTGCAGGTTGTTTTGTCCAAGCTGGATCCGGATTGTTAACGATATTATCTACCGTAGTTTTTTCCTCCTTAGCATCGTCTCCTTCTCCTACAGTATTTGTTTCTTCACGGGTTCCAAATTTAATTGGAACAGGCATGAATTTATTGTATTTGGTAAGGAGTTCATTAATTTTTCCTTCTTCTAAAAATTCTAATGAATCTTCGTTTATATGAAGAATGATCTCTGTACCACGTACTTTTTTGTCAGTTTCTTCTAAAGAATATTTCGGAGAACCATCACAACTCCAATGAGCAGCAGGCTCATCTTTGTATGATTTAGTAATAATTTCAACGGTATCTGCAACCATAAATGCAGAATAGAAACCGAGTCCAAAATGACCAATAATTCCGCTGTCTTTAGCAGAATCTTTATATTTATCTAAAAATTCTTCAGCTCCAGAAAAGGCTACTTCATTGATGTATTTTTGTACTTCTTCGGCTGTCATTCCTAATCCTTGATCAATAATATGAAGTTTTTTAGCCTCTTTATCTATCTTTACTTCAATGATAGGATTTCCATATTCTACGCCAGGCGCTTCTCCTATATTAGTAAGGTGCTTTAATTTAAGAGTTGCATCGGTAGCATTGGAGATAAGCTCTCTTAAAAAGATTTCATGGTCGCTGTATAAAAACTTTTTTATCAGCGGAAAAATATTTTCAACAGACACATTGATATTTCCAGTTGTCATAGGTAAAGTATTTTTTTATGAATTAATTTCTAATTCTTAATAGTCAAAAAAAATACCAATTGATTAACAGTGACAAGATGACAGCGATTTAATTTGTTCTTCCTTGGAGCGCGATACTAATTTTAACAAAATATTTTGTTTAACGATTAGTGTTTATTGTTAAACGTTTGTTATCTTAGTGAGAGAAAAATATGGGATGAATCGCTATGAAAAAGAAGATTAACATCCTCCATATATAGATTTTTATAATTGGTTAGGTTGTTTAAGAGCGCATAACAGTTTTATGGTTATGCGCTTTTTTATATGTACCTAAATATGGTATAAAAACCTACATTTTATTATAAATCATTAATGTTCGATTAAAAATACAAGACCGCTTCGCTGTAAGAGAAAAGAACAAAGACTAAATCTTAACTATTATAAAATGAGTAGTTTAAATAAATAACATTAGTAAACTCCTCCTTTTATTCATTTTTCTTAATAGCAAGGGGGTTATTTTAAAAACCTTTATTAACCCTTGATATAGGTGGAATGCAATAAACGCTGCCCGCATTTATCGGACAACAATAATTATAAACCAATTTTAAGTCAAAAATATATTAAACTATTTTCCTTTTAATACCTCATAGGCTTGCCTAGAGGTAGTTGATTGTAGTTTGGTTTTATTAAGATGTATACTAATGTATTTGTAGGCTTAATCTCTTAATTTTTGTTTGGTCTCGTCTATTTCTTCTTTAAAATCTTCCACTTTGTCTTTAAGCCATTTACTTCCTTTTCTTAATTTAAAAGCAATAATAATCATTACAATTCCTATTAAAAGAGCAGCAAAGGCAATAATCCACATAATATAACTTATTCCTAAAAGTGGGGAAGAAGCAATAATAAGTCCAAAAATTACAGAGAGTGTTCCTCCAAGGATAATCCATCCTTCACCTTCAATTTCTTTACGGACTTGAATTCCCATAGCTATTCTGCTAATTCCTCCAAAAATGAACCAAAAAGCTACAGTAAACCCTACAATTAAAAGGGTAAGCCCCGGCATGTTTAATAAAATAATACCAAGAAATAGGCTAATAGCTCCTTCTAAAAGAATAAGCCATTTATCTTCTCGTTCCTTCCAACTAGCAAAAGCAGCAAGGATGGTAAAGATTCCATCGGCAATCATTAAGATAGCAAACCAAATGGCAAGTCCTGTTGCAGAAATAACAGGGTTCATAAAAATAAGAATAGCAAAAATAACTAGAATTAGTCCTTTTATAGCCAACGCCCACCAGTTTTTTGTAAGAGATCTAAGCATGAGTACTTGTTTTTAGTGTTAATCCCTCATTGAGGGTTTTATTCTTCAAAGCCTATCCAGAGTTTACGAAGGGCTCTACGTCGAAATAGATTAAATTATTTTCCTTTGAATACCTCGTAGGCTTGCCTAAAGGTAGTTGATTTTTATAGTTAAAACTTCTTTCCGTATACTAATCCTATCGAAAAGGTATCATAATATTTTTTGTTATTGTATGAGAAACTAATAGAGAGTTCTTTGGAGTCTTTTTCAAGAATAACATATTCTGTAGCTAGATGTAGAATTGGTAAAGTTTCGTTTTTATCGATATCAAGACCACCACCAGCTATGGCAGTCCATTTAGGGAGTATTTCGTACACAGCTCCAACCGCTAATGATAATGCATTCTCTCTTTCTAACTCTGCGTTTTCATCATCTTTCTCTACTTTATATTTTACAATTTCAATATCGTTGTAGGTTCCAATACCCCATTTTTCTGTAAACCAGTACTCGTAAGAAAAACCAATTGATGGAACAAAGATTGTTTCTTTTTCTCCGGTGTCTTCATCTTCTCCTTGAGGAATCCAACTATACCCTAAAAATAAAGCCAGTTTATTTCTTTTAAATTCTTCAGACTCTTCAAAAGCTTCCTCTGCATTAAATTCTAACTCTTCTTCAGACTGATTTCCATTTTCTGTTTCTTGAGCATTTACACCAACTGCAATCATTGTAAATACAAAAAAGATAAAATAACTCTTTTTTAAGGCTTTTAAAAAATGTAATTTTTTCATGGTTTACGGAGTGTTATAACTTAAACGCTAACTTTTATAATTCCCAACCAAAAGTGGTTTGAAAAATATAATCCACTTTGGCAGCACTTTCAATAGGTTTGCTATCAAAGTTGTGAGTAAATCCTAGTTTTATAAAAAATTCATAAGGTAAATCATATTTAAGATCTAAAGTAAAATCGGTTCTTAACCTTCCAGATTCGGTTAAACTAGGGTAGGCAACTAGATTAGTATACAAGCTAATATCATCAAAATCAAACATGTTTAATTCTAACCCTAAATAGGCCTCTAAACTATTTCTTTCCGTATTAAATTCGTCCGAAAAACGTTCGTTGTTCCATGCTAAACCAGTTCCAGCTCCAAAATATACTCTATTGGAATGAATAAAATATTTACCAGCACCCCCTTTAATAGTGGTTCGTAAGTCCAATTTTTGTTCGTCGTTTGATAAGAAATCACCAGATAATGACAAAAACCAATCATTTTTCAGGAAATATTTGGCACCAATATTTGCATCGGTACGATTAGTTTCTGGAACACTATCTTGTTTACTTACCACAGAATTATAGCTTGCATTAGCTCCCCATGTATCGGCAATATAACCGAGGGTACTTCGAACTGTAAACTGACTCAAATTATTGCTTTTTGTAAAGTTGTAACCAACCGAAAGAGAAGCGCTAAGTCTTGAGAAAAAACTGGTTTTTATTGCTTTTATATAAACAATATCACTAATATTTACAGTTACTTTTTCGTTGATACTTGTTAGATCTACAACCCCAGTATCTTTTGCTTTTGTATGAAGATCTGTATTAAGTCTTACACCATTGTTAAGTGTTACTAAATAATATTGGCTACTACTTATTTTTTTAACCTTAATCCATTTAATTGTAAAATCGCTGTCGCTATAATCTGTTTCTATAGAAAGCACTCCATTTTTCATTTCTTTAATTTCTCCAACAATAATATCCCCATTGTCTAGCGCAAGGGTGTCTGACGTTTGAGCGTAACTGATTTGAAAACTTATAAAAACAGAAAAAGCGATTAAAAATTTTATAAGCATATGGTTAGTTGTATGCATATTTTCAATAAAAATTAAATTAATTTACCTTTTATGGATAGGGAGGGGGAAAGAATTTTACCGAGAAAAGATTCTTTTTTTCTACGGTACTATAAATATAGCAGATATTTTTAAATGTAAAAAACGGTTATGGTAATTAATTACCATAACCGTTTTTATATTGTATTGTTTTTTAAAAAAGTTATTTCAACTTAGCAAGGATTCCATCTTTTTGTAATCTTCCTACAATAGCATCGGTGTACCCTTTTGTAAAATCTTCAATGTTATTAGGATTGTATGTTTTTGATTGTGCAGACCAGATTAACTCTTGGCTTTGCGCATCATAAATATTTGTTTCAATGTAGTAAACTTTATCTGTTGTATAATATCCTGGGTCGTATCCAAAACCATATGCATAGTTATAGTACCCGTAGAAGTTTCCGTAGTAACCATATCCCATTGGGTTGTATAAACCATACGCATTAGTAGAACCTTGAACATATCTAGTTTCATCTTCTTCATGACGTAGTGTTACCGTTAAAATAGCTTCACTTTTAGATGCTTTAATTCCATCTAATAAAACTTCTTTTGAAGGTTTGTTATCTTTTGTAAAAGTTCCAGGAAATACATCATGACTTTTAGTGGCTGTAATTCCTCTTTGGGTCATTTGAAATCCTAATTCATTTTCAATAATTGTTTTATTAGGAACGTTTCCTGTAATAGCTGCTATAAAAACACTTTTATATTGTTTAGTAGCAAAAGCTTCTTTATTTGCCCAAGAAGCTGTAATGTCTGTAGTAGTTCCACAAGCATATACTAATACAAGCGCTAAAATTGGAACGATAAATTTTTTGTTCATAACGAATAATTTTTATGCTAATTTAGATTTATTTTTTCTAAAATACTAAATTTAAAATGATGAATAGTTATTACTTTTCTTACATGAAGATATGAAATTATCTTCAAAAAATGCATTCAGTTTTTTTGAAACTTACTTTTAGAGTTCCATTATTTTTAATGTGATGTTTCTTTTTTCTTAATCTTAAATGTTACTAATAGCGTAATTATTGCAAGAATTAACCAAAAAACATCAATAAAGAAAGACTGAAATTGTCCGTTATTATATGCTAACCAAAACCAGTTCCCTGTTACAATTCCATTTGTTATGGGTACGAAAAAACCTATAATACTTCCAGAAAGTAAGGCGTATTTATTAGTAAAATAAAGACTCTTTCTAAAAATAAAACTTAGAGAAATTATAAGCCATCCAATAAAATAGAACTGATAAATAAAAGCTTGATCAACAGGACCAAAAGCTTTTACTGCAATAAATGTTAATGCTGTAATTGGATACATAGCCATACTGATAGCCAAATAAATATTTACTAAGGCAGTATTGAATTTTCGCTTTTTCTCTGGAACATTTTTTTTATCTCTAGCAACTAGCCAAATTAGTACTCCAGAGATAATTACAAAACAAGAAATAAGCCCCAAAATAAAACTAATAATCCTAATAGAAAAACCACCATAATCTCCATAATGCAAACGATACATTATGTTTTTCACCCCATCCAAATAAGAAGTATCTGTAAACGGATTTTTCTCTGCAAGAACCTCTCCATTAGTTGCTTGGTATATTATTTTGCCGTTTCCAGTAAATTTCTTATTCCTGTCTAACTCTCCTTCAACAGCAATTCTCATGTCTGCATCTCCAAAGTTATAAATATGAACATGAGAAATATTGAAATTGTTCCATTTTTGCCTTGTTTGTTCTATGTATTTTTCTACGGAAGGAACTGTTTCTAATTCTTTATAAGCAAGAGGAACAGGTTTGTCAAAATATTCTAGGTCTTCATATAATTTTTGTTGATTTCCATCATAAAGAAGCATAACACTAGGTGCCGCCATGAGTAAACTCAGCATAAAAAAGGCTCCAGTAACTGCATATACAAATTGAAAAGGAAGCCCAATTAATCCTAATGCAGTGTGTGCATCTGTCCAAATTGTTTTAAGTTTTGTTTTTGGTCTGAAGATGTAAAAATTGGAAACAATTTTATCCCAATGAATAAGGACGCCTGTTATAATTGCAAATAGAAAAAAGAAAGCAATAAATCCAGAAAGGTAATATCCAAAAGGGTAGGGGATCTGAGCAAAAAAGTGCAAACGATATAAAAACTCCCCTAAGGTATAAGATTCTATATAATTATAAGTATTAAATGTTTTGGTGTCTAGATAAAAGAAAGCTCCCGTTTTTGCATTTTCTGTAGCTAAGGAATCTTTGGAAGCCGACATATTAATATCTAGCCTACGTTCGTTATAATGCTTTCCTATTTCGAGATCTCTTCCGTAGAGCGTGTAATTTTTTTCTATGGAATCTATAACCTTATCAATATTTAAGGTAATTCCAGTTTCTATAGGAGTAACTTCTTCATTTTTTTGCCAGTTGGCAATTTCATCTCTAAAAAAAGAAAATGAACCAGTAAAGAAAATAACAAACAGAGCGGCACTAATAATAATACCACTAATAGTATGTAAATGAAAAAATATATTATAGGAACGCTTGTTCATTTTATGGTTGAATAATAGGGTTATATATTTTTCCTAAATACAGGATTGCATAAAATACTCCGCTCAATAAGAGGTATAGTGCCCATATTTTCAAGCCATTTTTAGCTAGAAAAGCTACTATCATTAAGGTAGCCCAAAGGATGAACCCTGTGAAAGTTGAAGAGATCATTACATTGACGTGGTTTAACCAGACTGCTAATGCTAAATGAAAAGTAATGGTAACCATATAGCCGCCAATAAAACCTGCAGATATTTTAGCCAAACGTTGCCATGGAGAGCTCGTTAAATATTTTTTATTAGCTGGCATAAGTTTAAATAATAAAATTTTCTATTACCAAAGTGCAAACAAAAACCACTAAAAGAGTTTTGTAGGTCATAAGTTTTAATGGAGTTAATAAAATAACTAAGCTACCAAGTGTCATTAAAACAATAAACCATAAAAATGTACCAGTTGCAAACCCTTCCGTTAGAATAGATAATCCTAACCCTATTAATAGCAAAAATACACCTGTTAACTTTAGAGGTTTATAGCGCTGTTGTATCCAAAGGTCAATTTTGGAATTATTTAAAGCTGCTCTTTTAGAACTGCTATATAGTGTGTAAAACCCTAAAAAAATAAATAAAATAGTTAAAGTAGTCATTGGTTTATTATTTATGGTTTGTTTTTTGGTGTAAACAAAGACAACTCTGAGGGTAATTCAGAGTTGTTTTTGCTAAGTCAAATATGGTTATTCTGGAATACAATAGGTAGCACAATGCCATACAAATTGGTAATCCTCTCCATTATAAGAGCCAGGAACTTCTTCTTTGTAGGTAGTTTCTAAAATGTATTTTGTATCCCATGGTTGTTTGAAAGAAATATATCCTTCTTCATCACTATGTAAAGTTTTAGACCATTGGTCTGAAACAAAAACGGTTACTTCATTTTTTGCCAAAGGCTTATTTTTATAAAGCACCTGAAGTTTTACTTCTTCATCATTAGAAGCTATTCTTTTTACGGTAATTCCTTCTTCATTTTGCGCTGCAGTGTCGTTGCTGTTGTTTCCTACGTTTACATTAGCTACAGAATGATAATGAGTTTTAAAAATTCCGAAGTCGTACTGCGTATAATCAATTACGTCAACTTCATTGTTATTTAAAAGGATGGTGTAAGTTCCTTCTTCTGTAGGAGTAAAAGCGGTTAAGTAAAAAGTTTCTTTAGCTGAAGTTTCCAAAGGAGTTTTTACTCCAGATGGAGAAACTAACCAAACAGTAAATTTATTTACATTTGAAAAGGCGTCTCCTTCAACTTTTTCAATAACGCCATACGTATATTCACCAAAGTGTACTTTTACTTCTTGTTCTTTTCCTAATTCTCCATTGGTATTTGTTTCAATCCAAAGGTAATGTGCAAAAGTATTGGTAGTTGCAAGTAAGAAAATTGCGATTGCTATTATTTTTTTCATGGTATATTTAATTAAAAGTTATAAGTAAAGTTTGCAGAGAATGATCTTGGCATTTGCGGACTCACAGTAGACCAACCAGTGTAATATTCTTCGTTTGCAATATTGTTTAATTTAAGAGTAATGCTAAAGTCTTTTACTTCGTAAAATATAGACGCATTTAAAACTGTATGTTCAGGAACTGTAAATGTACCGGCTAAGTTTCTGTTAAAAATCATATTATCACTAGCATAGTTTCCTCCAAAACCTGCACCAAAACCTTTTAAAGAACCATTGTAAAAATGGTAGCTAGCCCATAAGTTAGCCAAATTTTGAGGTCCTGCTTGTTCTGGTCGTTTATTAACAAAATCTTCCGCACCTTCGGTAACTTTACTGTCGTTATAGCTATAACCAGCAATGATATTTAATCCTTCAATAGGGTTGGCAGTAATACTTGTTTCAAAACCTTTACTGTACTGTTCTCCTCCCTGAGAGTAGGTGGTAGGACTTGTGCTTAAAACAATGTTACTTACTTTTATATCATAGTAACTTAAAGTGGCGGCAAGCTTGTTTTCAAATAGACTTAGTTTTGTTCCAACTTCAAATTGATTTGCTTTTTCAGGATCAAAACTTAGTGTTGTAGTTGTTTCTCCATCTTGAACAATTCTTGGAGCAACATTGCTAAATCCATTCATGTAATTAGCAAAAATTGAAACCTTGTCTAAGATTGGTTGGTAAATTAATCCGAATTTAGGAGACAGCGCAGTTTGTTCGTGTGCATCATTAGAGAAATGATCAAGTCTTAAACTAGCCATTGCAGATAACTGAGGCAGAAAGTAAATAACATCAGAAACATATGCACTGTATATTTCTTGTTTCGTCTCGCTGTATTGAGCGCTTGGATTTCCTAATGTAGCAATACTAGCATCTGCACCAGCTTGTGTTAAAATACCTGTATCGTCAACAAAACCATCATTCATTGGAGTTCCAAATTGTTGGTGAAGAGCAGGAGCAACAGCAGCAAACTCGTCATTATTAGTACCTATATAAACAAATCCTTGGTTTGCATACCCTGTACTATTGTTAATAATACGTTGATTGTAATAATCCAATCCTGCAACCATTTTGTTTTTCAAGTTTCCTAAATTGAATTCTCCAATAAAGTTTTGTTGGATATCTACTCCTGTTTTTTCTGAATTTTGTTTGCTTGTATAACGAGAAAGGATAATCCCATCGTTAATTGGAGAAACTTGATCTACGGTATTTGTTATTTCATATAAATAGGAATAATATCCATCAGATTTTGCACTCGAACTCGATATAGCTGTTTGTGAAGTCCAATTATCGCTCAATTTGTAACGCATTTCCCCTTGAACACTAAACGTAGGGTTTTTAATTGTTAAATCGTTACTGGTGTAAGAACGGTTATTATCATAGCCTAATTCATCAATATTATGCACCCTTAATTCTGCACCTCTATCTAGAAATAACATAGTTTGGTTAGTGTTTTCTCCACTGTAAAATTCAGTGTTGATATTGAAAGTCAATCGGTCGTTTGCTTTGTAAGCTAGAGATGGAGCTACATATATAGATTTTTTTAAGCCTGCATCCTGAAAACTATTTTGGGTATGATAGGCAGTATTAATACGAAGCGCTACAGTTTCTTCTTCATTTAATAAAGTATTGATGTCTGCAGTAACACGGTTTAATCCATAGCTTCCTCCAGTATAAGAAATACTTCCTCCAAATCCGTCAAAATGTGGACGCTTTGTGTTTACATTTATTAATCCACCATAAGAAATTAAACTACTCCCATATAAAGTACCCGATGGGCCTTTTATAATTTCTACATTTTCAATATTTGCAGGATCCATAGTTCCGTTGGTTAAACTAGGTAATCCATTCATCATGGTTGGTTGTACCGCAAAACCTCTTAAAGAGTAATAACCGCCACCATCGCCACCACGACCTGTAGATTCCCAAAGTTTGTATATACCAGGTGCATTTTTTAACGCATCTTCAAAATTTGTAATAACTTGTTCGTTTAATAACTTGCTCGAAACGGTATTGTATACTTGTGGGTTTTCAATGTCTTTTAGAGGAAGTTTAGAGACAACAGTGCTTTCTGATCTGTAAAATTTATTCTTTTTATATCCTTCTAAAACTACTTCTCCAAGCTCTTCACTCTTTTCAATAATTTCAATAGTACCTATATTGGTAGTTTGGTTGTTGTAAACACGAATATCTTTTGAAGTGGTTCTAAACCCAATATAGGATACTTTTATTTTATATCTTTTTGCTGGAACGTTTTCAATTTCAAAATAACCAGATTCATCTGTGTTAATTCCAATATTTGTTCCTGTTAAAATTATATTTGCGCCAGGAATAACTTCCCCGCTGTTGGAAATTACTTGCCCTTTAATTTGCCCTTGTTGAGCAAAAACAAAAGAGGTAATAGTTAAGAATAGTATAGTAACTATATTTTTCATGTATTCAATTATTATTTGTATTTGGTCTAAATAAACTAGACCGCAAATTTAAAAAAGCTACTACATCATTAGTGACGCGATATGGATAAAAAAAGACGTGATTTTATTAATTATGATATTAATAATCTTTTAAAACCGATATTGGTATACTGATGTAGTAGCTAGATATAGATTCTTAAAATATGGCTTTAGAATTATTTTTTAGAACCTATAAGCAATAGTTATTCTTCCGTTTATGCCTGGTTCACTTTGCCAATACAGGTAATCTGCATACGCGGAACCAGAATATAGATATTCGTCTAAAATATTATTAATATTCAAATTCACTCTAAAATGATCATTAGTCCAGAATAAGCCCCCATCCATTCTAAAATAGTTAGGTAATTCAGATTCATTATCGGCAGCCCATGCCCATGTAGCACGATCTACTTGATACTGGTATCCAAGAGAAGCTCCAAATCCTTGTAATGCAGTTCCGGGTTGGAAGGTATAATTTACCCATCCATTGGTAATGTGTTTTGCGTGTCCTGCAACGCGAGTTCCTATATTTGTAGGATCGGTATCTTTTGTAATCTCTACATTAGTATTTGCGTAATTTAATACTACGTTAATAGCAGGAGAAATCTGTCCTTGCATATCAAATTCAAAACCTTTAGACTGCACTTGTCCTGTTTGTGTTGAGAATCTGTAGTTTCCATTTTCATCTGTATGTTCTATATCTTGAACTAAATAATTGTTTTTAGTAATTTGATATACCGAAAAGCTTGTGTTAAGATTACCATTAAACCATTCTTTTTTCAATCCTCCTTCAATATCTGAGGATTCTAATGGATCGAATTTCTTATTGTCATAGCTTTGTCCGTATTGTGGAGTGAAAGCCTCATCATACAAACCGTAAGCTGTAAATCCAGGTAATATTTCGAAATTTAGACCTATTCTAGGAGTTATTTTAGCATCTTGACTTTGACTTCCGTAAGCAAAAATAGAAGCATCGTTATAGCGTGCTGCTAGAGTTAAACGAAGACGGTCTTTAAACATCCATAATTCATCTTGTAAATAAAACGCATTGTATTTATTTCCTTGGTAGTTTCCTTTCCCTCTTTCTTTTACAGATTGCGTTCTATCAAATTCAGGATATACTGCATTTCCATATACAGGGTTGTAGATATTAAAAGGACCATTTACATCAAAAGTACCTCCTTGTCCCCAATCGGCCCAATATTGTAAATATCTATAATCAAAACCTCCCATTACTTTGTGCTTAATACTTCCTGTATTAAACTCTCCGTTAAAATAAACTTGGGCTAATTCGTTAGTACTTACGGCATCCCAAATAGAAACACCTCTGTAGAAATCGCCATTTCCAGGAACAGAAGTAGGCCAAGCTGAAGATCCTTCTACCGTATAATCCATATACATATATTGCCCTTGGATTGACCATTTGTCGTTAAAGTTATGTGTTACATTTGCTAAAATGCTTAATTCTACTATTTCAGATTGTGGGAAATCTTCATCTAAAAAAGTAAAATCTTGGTCTAAACTTCCAAAACCATCTTCTACTGGGGCAAATATGTATGCTGCTCCAGTTATTTGATCAGACTCTTGGTAAGTAAATTCAGTAGTAACAGATGTTTTATCAGAAATTTCATATTTAAGAGAAGGCACGATACTTAATCGACTACTTTCTTCGTACTCTCTAAAAGACTCGTTATTCTCATACATTCCATTCAAACGGTATTGTAGTTTTCCGTCTGTAGTTAAAGAACCACCAGAATCAAAAGTGCCTCTATAACTATTAAAGCTTCCAGCAGTAAAAGATATTTCGTTAATGCTCTCTTTTACAGGTTTTTTAGTAACAACATTGTAAAAACCTCCAGGCTCTCCAGCAGATAACATAAATCCAGCAGGACCTTTAACAAATTCTATGTTTTGCACCATAGACATATCTTCAGATAATGGTCCCCAAGGCAACTCTACATTCATTCCATTTCTAAAAGCAGGAAGCTTAAATCCACGCATATTAATACGTGCAAAAGTTCCCCAATGTTCTATCATTTGAGCTCCACTCACGTTTCTAGTAACATTTTCCATCATACTAATTAAGTTTTGATTCTTGATTAGTTGATTGCTAATTATTTGAATGTTTTGAGGTAAATCCAAAACTTCTGTCTTTAAACGGAGGGAAGAAGATGGTTGTTTTACTAGGAAATCTGCATGCCCGTTTCCATTTACAACTACTTCATCTAAGGCTTCTGTAGATTCTTGAAGAACAATTGTTCCTAGCTGTGTAGTGTTGTCGTTTTGAACGTTTACTTCAATTTCTTTACTAACAAAACCAATGTATTTTGCCACTAGGATATAATTTCCTGCAGCTATAGCTTTTAAATTAAAAGCACCATTGTAGTTGGTTTCTGTCCCTTTGTTAGTATTTTTGAGCATTATATTTGCCATAGAAATTGGAGTGCCATTTTCTGTGGTAACTTTTCCTTTAATGTTTCCTTCTTGTGCATAGGAAAGCATTGAGAGTGCTATGAATAAAATGGTAAATAGATGTTTCATCTTTTAGATTAGTTATTTATATTTGGTCTAAATAAAGTTGAAGGCAAATTTAGAAAAGCAAACGCAGCATTAGTGACGCGATATGGAAAAAAAAAGACGTGATTTTATTAATTGTGAATTAATCAATCTTTTAAAAGAAGAAAAGGGCTTTAAGGATATAATTGCTTTCAGTTCTTTATCGGAAAACGAATTTGATTATGAATATTCAGAATATAAATTACATCCTAAATATGGAAAGGGGTCTATTTTATATACAAAAATAGATGGAGTTTCTATACATGCTAGCAATATAGAGCTTGAAAGAGATCTTGTTTTTTATGATGAATATCAAGAGGATGTTTTACAAATGTCTTATTTAATTGATGGAGAAAAAATTATTTCATTACGAGGGAATACTGATATTTTAAATGAAAGTCAGGAATGCTATACTTCTAGAATTGAGCAGTTTAAAGGCTATGTCCGTTTAACAGGAGGAAAGCCTTTTAGGGAAATTAGAATTACAATTCCGATAACGTATTTAAAAAAGCGAGGAATTACAGATATATCGGTTTTTAACTCTTTTACAGATACAAATATAATCCAGCCCATAGCCAATAATATATTGTCTATTTTAATGAGTATGCAAGAGACCGAAATGAATGGTATTAGTAGGCGTTTGTATTTAGAGTCTAAAGTTATTGAGTTATTAGCAATACAAATAGAGCGCTACAAAAATGGTGTTGTAGCAAAAGTTGGAACGAGTCAGGATAAGATTTTAAAGAAATTATATGCGGCTAAGCAATTGATGGAAGAAAATATCGATAAAAATTATTCTATTAAAGAGATGTCGAGGGTTTTAGCACTTAATGAATATGTTTTTAAAAAGGAATTTAAAAGAGTTTTTGGGTGCGCTATTAATGAGTATTATACAAAAGAGAAGATGAATAAAGCTTCCGATTTATTAATAGCAACACAACTTCCAATTTATGAAATAGCTGAAAAAATTGGATACAAAAATGCCACACATTTTAGTGCGGCATTTAAGCGTTTTTATAAGAAAACCCCTAAAAAATATAGGAGTAGTTTGTAGTTATTCCTCTTTGTTTGAAGGAGATTTAGATTTCATTTTTTGAAGAATTTCCTTAAAATGTTCGCCTGCAGCTTCTCTTCCTCCAAGCCCATAACTTAAAGCAACTGTTACTGCCAATGCTCCAATAATAAAAGTAAAGGCAATTTCTACAATTTCGTTAGCTATGCCCATGGCTCTTAAGGAAATGGTAATGAATAATGCTAAAGATGCAGCTCTAACAATTCCAGCAATAAAATTATTATTGTTTGATTTTGAAACCATATTATAAATAAGCAACGAGATGTAATTACCAATGGCTAGAATTAAAAGGCCAAAAATAATTTGTCCAGTAAGGGTTAGAATCTCATTTAAAATATAGGTAAGATGGTCTAATTGTAAAATTTCTACAGCAGTAATAATTCCGAAGAAAACAATAAAAAAGTAACAAACATTAGATACTATTTTTGCTAATGATTGTTTTTCTCCTATGATTTTATGCAGCTGAATTTTTTCTGATAGGCTGTCAAGTTTTAAGCTTTTAAGTAAATCTTCAATAAGGTTGGTAAGGTATTTTCCTCCCCAAATAAAAAGAACTAGAATGGCAGATGCTACTAATACTTCTCCGATTAAATTGGTAAATTTTAATAAAATGTTATTAGCAGGTTCCGATATGGATTTAATATTTAATGCATGGAAAGCTTGAATTAAAAAGGGTACAAAAATTAAAATAAAGATTACTTTTTGAACAATATTAACAAGCATTTCTGTGTCTTTAAATCCTGTTTTATCTATCAATTTATCAAGAAATGATCCTCCTAAATTGATAAGGTTTGAAACGAATTTTGCTAATAAGTAACCGGCAAAAGCAATTAGGAATCCTGCAATAATACTCGGAATAAAACTTAAAATTTCGGCTACCATATTTTCAAGCGGAGTAAGTACTTGACTTACGCCTAGTAGTTCCAGTACCACCATAATTACAATAATCATGATAACATAATAAAATATATTGCCTAAAAAAATGTTGGTATTGCCGAGGTCAGTTTTACTCAGAATTTTTTCATCCAAAGAAGTTTTCTTTAGTATTTTTATAACAACAGCTTTTACTCCACGAGCAATTAACCATCCAATAAATAAAACGATTATGGCTCCCAGAATACTGGGCATGAAACTTAAAATTTTCTCAGTAATTAAGTGTATAGTTTCTCTCATGTCAATTATTTTTTAATTAATTGACAATATAGCAGAAAATATATTCTATTTCAAGTTAAATATACTATTATTTTAAAAATTATTTATGGTCTGTCTAATAGCAACTAATTGATTTAAGAGGTTTTCTAGTAAGTCTAAATGGAGCATATTTGCTCCGTCACTTTTTGCATTTGCAGGGTCAAAATGAGTTTCCATAAATAAACCATTTACACCTGCTGCAATTCCAGCTTTTGCAATAGTTCCAATCATTTCTGGACGTCCTCCTGTTACGCCACTGCTTTGGTTAGGTTGTTGTAGAGAGTGTGTAACATCTAATACAACAGGCGCATATTGTTTCATGGTTGGGATGCCTCTAAAATCTACAATCATGTCTTGGTATCCAAACATAGTTCCGCGGTCTGTAATTACAGCTTGTTCATTGCCGCAATCTAATACTTTTTGTACGGCATGCTGCATGCTTTCAGGACTCATAAATTGTCCTTTTTTTAAGTTGATGGTTTTTCCTGTATTGGCAGCAGCAACTACCAAATCGGTTTGGCGCACTAAAAAAGCTGGAATTTGTAAAACATCCACATATTCGGCGGCCATTTCAGCATCACTTATTTCATGAATATCTGTAACTGTGGGCACATTAAAAGTTTCAGAAACTTTTCTTAGTATTTTAAGTGCTTTTTCATCGCCAATTCCCGTGAAAGAGTCAATACGACTACGATTAGCTTTTTTGAAACTTCCTTTAAAAACGTATGGAATTTGGAGTTTATCGGTAATAGCAACTGCTTTTTCTGCAATTCGCATTGCCATTTCTTCTCCTTCAATAGCACATGGACCTGCCAATAAAAAGAAATTGTTGCTATTTATATGTTTTATCTGTGGAATGTTCTCTAATTTCATGTGTTTATTTTATTGTTTTTAACGGTCACATGGAACATCCAAATAATCATTTCAATGTGTGTCTAAAATTTAGACATGGATGTTTCATTTTAATAAGAATTATAAAACAAAGATACTCTTTTATGAAATAATTTGTTTGCTGATTAATTAAAGATTAATGAGATTCTCTTTATTTAGAATAAAGCATTGATACTTTGCTGGTTATAGATACGATGGGAATTTGTTAAAACGATTGTAATGAGTTAATAATCAAATAATTAAATATTTTTGATTTTATGCTTCATCTAAAATAAATATACATTACCTTTGCGCCCTTAAAAGCGAGGGTATAATATGACTTCTATTAAAAACATAGCAATTATTGCGCACGTTGACCACGGAAAAACTACGTTGGTTGATAAAATAATGTATCACTGTCAGTTATTTCGTGAAAACGAAAATACAGGAGATTTAATTCTTGATAATAACGATTTAGAGCGTGAGCGTGGAATTACCATTACGTCTAAAAATGTATCTGTTATTTATAAGGACACAAAAATTAATATTATCGATACTCCTGGTCACGCCGATTTTGGTGGTGAGGTAGAGCGTGTTTTAAATATGGCCGATGGGGTTTTACTTTTAGTAGATGCTTTTGAAGGGCCAATGCCGCAAACGCGTTTTGTACTACAAAAAGCAATCGATTTAGGCTTAAAGCCATGTGTGGTTGTTAATAAAGTAGATAAAGAAAACTGTACGCCAGAAGAAGTTCATGAAAAAGTATTCGATCTAATGTTCGAATTAGGGGCAGAGGAGTGGCAGTTAGATTTCCCAACGGTTTATGGTTCAGCTAAAAATAACTGGATGAGTACCGATTGGAAAAATCAAACAGAAAACATAGAGCCATTGTTGGATATGGTTATTGAGCATATCCCAGCTCCAAAATTACCAGAAGGAAATACGCAAATGCTTATTACATCTCTAGATTTCTCTAGCTTTACTGGGCGTATTGCTATTGGGCGTTTAACTAGAGGAGAATTAAAAGCAGGGCAAAACATTTCGTTGGTAAAACGTGATGGTTCTGTAGTGAAAAATAAAATTAAAGAACTTCATGTTTTTGAAGGTCTTGGACGTATAAAAGTAGACGAAATACAAACAGGAGATATCTGTGCAATTGTTGGATTAGAAGGTTTTGAAATTGGAGATACTGTAGCCGATTTTGAAAACCCTGAAGGTTTAAAAACCATTGCTATTGATGAGCCTACAATGAGTATGTTGTTTACAATTAACGACTCTCCTTTCTTTGGGAAAGATGGTAAATTTGTAACATCTCGTCATATTAAAGATCGTTTAAATAAGGAATTAGAAAAGAACTTAGCGCTTAGAGTTAATGAAACTGATAGTGCGGATAAATTCTTAGTTTTCGGGCGTGGGGTATTACACCTTTCAGTTTTGATTGAAACCATGCGTAGAGAAGGTTATGAGCTGCAAATTGGTCAGCCACAGGTTATTATCAAGGAAATTGATGGTGCAAAATGTGAGCCAATTGAAGAGTTGACTATAGATTTACCAGAAAGTGTTTCTGGAAAAGCTGTAGAAATGGTAACGCTTCGTAAAGGGGAAATGTTAAGTATGGAACCTAAAGGAGACCGAATGAATATTGTATTTAATATTCCTTCAAGAGGTATTATTGGGTTACGTAACCAATTGCTTACTGCTACTGCTGGAGAGGCTATTATGAATCACCGTTTCTTAGAATATCAACCATATAAAGGGGAAATTCCTGGAAGAAATAATGGGTCTTTGATTTCTATGGAGAATGGAAAAGCAATTCCTTATTCTATTGATAAATTACAAGATAGAGGGAAATTCTTTGTAGATCCAAATGAGGAAATTTATGAAGGACAGGTTGTAGGTGAAAACTCTCGTAGTGATGATATGACCGTTAATATTACTAAGACTAAAAAATTATCTAACGTACGTTCTTCTGGAGCAGATGATAAAGCGAAAATTGTTCCTGCAATAAAATTCTCTTTGGAAGAAGCTTTAGAATACATTCAAAAAGATGAGTATGTTGAGGTAACTCCAAAAACTATGCGTATCCGTAAGATTTATTTAAAAGAAACAGATCGTAAGCGTTTTGGAAAACAAATAGGATAATTCGCAAAGCGAAAAATTTATAATAAAGAAGCGGATAGAGATTAAATCTTTATCCGCTTTTTGTTGTTTTAGAATGATACTTTAATGTTTTTCTGACTTTGTAAAAAGGCATTTAGTATCAAGAAGATAAAACTTCGAGAAGCTTTTTGAAAACATATAGCTGCTTTAGTCAGTTTATTGAGATTTTTCAGTAGCCAATTCTTTAGCTGCATAAGCGGCACCAATAATTCCAGCTTCGTTTAATGTTTCAGCTTGAATAGTAGGGACTTTCATGTCTAAATATTCTTCAAATTCTTCAAAATATTTACTTCCTCCGCCGCCAATAATAAATAAATCAGGACAAAGAATTAAATCAACATAGTTTAAGAATTTATTAAAACGCTTACCCCATTTTTTAAAACTCATGTTTTTATTCTTTCGAACAGAGTTGGCAGCATATTTTTCTACATTTTTATATTTTTTGTAGTACATCTGTCCTAGTTCAAAATTCGGAATTAATTGTCCGTTGTAAAATGCACCACACCCCAAGCCAGTTCCTACCGTAATAATTAGAACGAATCCTTTTTTACCTTTTCCAGCACCAAAATTCATTTCGGCAATTCCAGCCACATCAGCATCATTGGCAACTATAAACGGGAGTCCTGTTTCGTTTTCAAATAATTCTTCAGCATTTACGCCTACCCATTTCTTGTGTAGATTACTTTCAGTAAGAGCTACACCATTTTTAATAGCTGTAGGGAAGCCGCAACCTACTGGTCCGTTCCATTTAAAATGAGCAACAATCTTTTTTATTACGGCAGCCATAGCGCCAGGGGTGGCTGGCCTTGGAGTTTCTATTCGGAAACGCTCCGTTAATAATTCGCCTTTTTCTATGTCTACAATGGCTCCTTTCATTCCAGATGCACCAATGTCTATACCTAAAATTTCCATCTATTATATTTTTCTTATTATGATAGCTTTTGATGTAAAAATAATAGATTGTTAGAATTATTCCATGTTTTTTGAATATTTTGTAAAAATAAATCTACTTTTAAGGTATATTTATTATAAAAAGTTAAAGTATGTGTCTTTAGCTTATTAGGTAAAAGGGGGAATAATTTGTTAAATTAGATATGGAATTTATAGATACATCTATCACAGAATTAATAGGTTATGTGGCTTCATTAGGGATATTACTTTCTTTTTTTATGAAAGAAATAACCAAACTCAGAATAGTAAATTCTATAGGATGTATTTTTTTTGTAATCTATGGGATTATGTTGCCTTCTATTCCAATAATTATTACAAATGCAGCTATTTTAGGGGTTAATTTCTATTATTTATTTGTTAGGAAGGTGAAAAGTTGATTTGTAGTGTTCAGTTGGCAGTAACAGTAAACAGTGTTTAGTATGCAGTTTTTTGTTAGTAACAACGTAACTTTTCCCCAGAAACAATAAAAATCTTGATTCTTTATTCTTGTCTCCTTTAACTCATTAACTTTTTACTTTACAAACTTCCGACTTAATAACTATACATTCTTCTGTACTACTTCAAATACCTTGCTACCGTCGCATTTTAGTGTTTTAGAAGGGAATTTTAAGAGCAGTGCATAATCGTGGGTAGCCATTAAAATAGTTCGTCCATTTTTATTGATATCCTGTAGAACCTTCATTACTTCAACACTGGTTTGCGGATCTAAGTTTCCAGTAGGCTCGTCGGCAAGGATAAGCTCTGGGTCGTTTAGCAAAGCCCTTGCTATAGCTACACGTTGTTGCTCACCTCCAGATAATTGATGCGGGAATTTAAAGCCTTTTGTAGCCATTCCTACTTTGGTAAGGACTTCGTCTATTCTAGAAGTTATTTTATTTTTATCTGTCCATCCAGTAGCTTTCAGTACAAATAATAAATTATCGTTGATAGTTCTGTCTGGAAGTAATTTAAAATCTTGAAAAACAATTCCTAATTTTCTTCTTAAAAAAGGAATGTCTTTTTCTTTTAAAGTGCGAAGGTCGTATTCAACAATGTTTCCCGACCCTTGGGTTAGCGGAAGATCTCCATAAAGTGTTTTCATAAAACTACTTTTCCCACTCCCAGTTTTCCCGATTAAGTAAACAAATTCTCCTTCTGAAATACTAAGATTGATTTCACTTAAAACCAAATTTTCTTTTTGATAAATAGCAACGTCTCTTAGCTCTAAAATTACTTCACTCATATTTTAAGTTCTCAGAATTAATATTTGTTATCCTCGATAATCGAGATGCAATGCTTCAACACTTACGCTGAAATTGATTGAGTTATTTCTTTTGACACCCTTAAAGCTTACCTTTTAGGTTAATTGATTAAGAAAAACTTCGTGTAAAGGTAAATATAATATGTAATTTTTATCGGTTCAAGTCTTAAATTATTTTGATTGAATAGCTAAAAGATCTAATAAGTAATGTAAGAAAGTTCCTGAAAAAAGCTTGTAAGCATAATTTCTTCCTTTAGGATAATTATAACAAAAAATCTGCGTTATAAATAGGTTCATTCATGTATTTTTGACTAAAGGGATGGATCTCCTCAAACTGAGTTTTTGAGGGAGAAAGACAAATTAAAAAATAACAAGTAACAACACTGTTGTTGGCTGCTTAAACCGATTTAAGGGATTAAACTAATTTTTATGAATCTAACCAATAAAGGATTTGCCGTGCTTTTTGTACTTGGAAGTACATTTTCTTACGCACAAGAATCGAAAGTTTATACGTATAACGAAAAGGATTATCATGAAGCTATAGATTTATATAATAAGAAACAATATCAAACCGCTCAGGTAATTTTTCAAAATGTAAAAAGAACTACTGTTGATGAAGAAACGGAGGCTAACTCGGCTTACTATATTGCCAATGCTGCCATTCGGACAAATCAATTAGGAGCAGATAGGTTGATGGAGGAATTTGTAACTAATTATCCTACATCTACAAAGCGTAATTCTGCATACATGGATGTGGCCGATTATTATTTTAATCAGGCTAAATATTCTAATGCACTGCGTTGGTATGATCTTGCTGAAGAGCAATCAATGAGTAATGCAGAGCGAGACGAATTTAACTTTAAAAAAGGATATTCGCTTTTTGTGGCAAAAAAATATGCCCCTGCTAGAGAATATTTAGAGCGGGTTTCTAATTCTCAAAAGTATGGTTCTCAAGCCAAATATTATATTGGATATATGGCATATCAAGGCGATGATTATAATGAGGCTAATCAATATTTTGATCAAGTATCTGGAGACCAAGCGCTCAATAAGAATTTGTCGTATTACCAAGCGGATATGAATTTTAAACTTGGAAAATTTGATGAGGCTATTGCTTTAGGAAAAGAACAGTTGGCAACCGCCGATAGAAATGAAGCTTCAGAATTAAACAAAATTATTGGAGAGAGTTACTTCAATAAAAAAGAATATGAAGCCGCTATTCCATACTTAAAAGAATATCAGGGGAAAAACGGTAAATGGAATAACACCGATTTTTATCAGCTAGGATATGCCTATTATAAGCAAGGAGAATATGAATTGGCTATTAATCAGTTTAATAAAATTGTAGAAGGAAGTAATTCCGTAGCGCAAAATGCATATTACCATTTAGGGGAATGTTATTTAAAGACTGATAAGAAACAACAAGCATTAAATGCGTTTAGAAATGCCTCTCAAATGCCTTATGATGAGCAGATTAAAAAAGATGCATTTTTAAATTATGCACGGTTGAGTTATGAAATAGGGAATCCATATCAAAGCGCACCTTTAGTGCTTACTAATTATTTAAAGGAATATCCAAAGAGTGAAAATACTCAAGAGATACAAGAGCTATTAGTGGATTCTTACATTACATCAAAAAATTATGATGCTGCTTTAGAATTGCTTGAAAGTAATAAAAATTACAGTTCTAAAACTACCTACCAGAAAGTTGCGTTTTACCGTGGATTAGAGCTTTTTAATGAAGGGAATTATACAGAGGCAAAAGAATATTTTGGCAAATCTAAGAAAGAGCAACAAGATCCACTTTTTACTGCGAGAGCTACTTTTTGGAATGCAGAAGTAGATTATTTGTTAGAAAATTATGAGGAAGCGGTTATAGGATTTAAGCAGTTTGAACAGTCTACAATGGCATTGCAGACTCCAGAATACAAGAATTTAAACTATAATTTGGCATATACTTATTTTAAACAGAAAGATTATAGCAATGCCGCTACTCATTTTAAAAAGTATATTAATGCTAATAGTGAAGATGTAGCTAGAATAAAGGATAGTTACTTACGACTTGCCGATAGTCAATTTGCCGATAGTCAATATTGGCCAGCAATGGAAGCGTACAATAAAGCTATTGAACTTGGCGGAGCAGATGCAGATTATGCGCATTTTCAAAAAGCTATAAGCTATGGTTTTGTAGATAGAAATGAGAAAAAGATAAGCGAATTACAGGCGTTTGTGAATCAATTTCCAACTTCTCCATTAAGAGATGATGCGTATTATGAGTTAGGAAATACCTTTATAAATAGCAACCAAACAGAAAAGGGAATTGAAGCATATGCAAAATTAGCATCGGAGTACCGAATGAGTTCTTTTGTGCCAAAAGCAATGCTAAAAGAAGGTTTAGTTTATTATAATGGCGGTCAGAATGAAAAGGCTTTATCAAAATTTAAAGCGGTTGTAAATACCTATCCAAACACTCCAGAAGCACTTCAGGCGGTAAGTACGGCAAAACAGGTTTATGTAGATGAAGGTCGCGTTGGAGAATATGCTTCTTGGGTTAAAGGTTTAGGTTTTGTAAATGTAACAGAGAGCGAATTGGAAAGTGCTTCTTTTGAATCTGCCGAGCGCCAGTATGTTCAGAATAAATCTACTTCAGCAATTAAAGGTTTTGAAAATTATTTAAATGAATTCCCTCAGGGTTCCAATGCTTTGAAGTCGCATTTTTATCTAGCGCAACTTTATTACAAAAGCGGAGATAAACAAAAGGCATTATCTCATTATGAATATATAGTGAATGAAAAGCGAAATGAATTTTCAGAAGAAGCCTACGTTAGAGCAGGAGAGATTTATTTAGAAAACAAAAATTATAACAAAGCAATTTCCGTATTAAAAACATTAGAAGAAGGAGCAGATTTTCAGCAGAATATCATTTTTGCCCAATCTAATATTATGAAAGCGAGTTATGAGCTGAAAAATTATCCGCAAACTATTACATATGCTGAAAAAGTATTGAATACTTCAAAAGTAGATGATAGAATAAAAAGTGATGCTTATACCATGATTGCACGTTCTGCTATTGCTACAGGAGATGAAACAAAAGCGAAAAAGGCATATGCTGAAGTTCAAAAAATAGCAACAGGAGAATTAGCTGCGGAAGCACTGTATTACGATGCTTATTTTAAAAACAAAGAAAAAAATTACGAGGCATCAAATGCGTCGGCTCAGCGTTTAGCAAAAGATTACTCTGCGTATAAAGAAACAGGAGGAAAAGGTTTAATTATTATGGCAAAGAATTTCTTTGCTATGGACGATGCTTTTCAGGCAACCTATATTTTGCAAAGTGTAATTGATAATTTTTCGCAATATCCAGCAATTGTGGAAGAGGCAAAAACACAACTTTCTATTATGAAAGCTAAGGAATCTGAAAGAAACTCTTCTGTTAATCCTAATCAAAATTAAGTAAGGATTTATGCAAACTATTCAAATAAAAAAAGATAATAACATACAACGACATACAATGCGCAAGAATTTAATAATAAGTGCACTTCTCATTTTATCAAGCAGTTATACTGTGATGGCGCAGGAAAAGGAAACTGATGAAAAGCAAGATGAAAACATAGGAACACAGGTTGTAAATGTTGTAAAACCATATACGCCAACAATTTCTGATGCTAATAAAATTCAGGAAAAACCTTCGCTAAACGATTCTATAACTACTGCAAAAAAAACAATTATTTATAACATCTTTTCGGTACCAGTAGCTTCTACTTTTACACCTGCAAAGGGGAAGGCTACGGGGCTTCAAAAAGCTGTAAAAGAGCGTTTGTATAATTCGTATTTATCGCTTGGTCTTGGGAATTACAATTCTGCTAAATTAGACTTTTATACGAGTCACGATTTTAGTAGAGACGAAAGTTTAGATGTGATGTTGAATCATCATTCTTCTCAAGGAGGAATTGATAATGTAGTTTTAGATGATAAGTTTTATAATACTTCCTTAGAAGCGTATTATCGTCAGCGAGATCGTTATATGAGTTGGGGTGTAAATGGAGGCTTTAAACATCAAATCTATAATTGGTACGGAATTCCGCAAGGGGTATATAGCGAAACTCAAATTAATAGTATCGACGAAAAACAGAGCTATTATACAGGATTTGTAGGAGCGAATATGGATTTTGTGGATTCTTATTTTACAGGAGGAGAAATCTATTACCGTCGTTTTTGGGATGGATTTAGCTCTGGAGAAAACAGGGCAGTTTTAAAACCTAAATTTCAATTTCCAGTAGGAGAGGAGCTACTCAGTTTGGATGTAGAGGTAGATTATGTAGGAGGAAATTTTGATCGTCAATACGCAAATACAGACGAGATTAATTACAGTAATATATTTGGGGGTGTTACACCAAGCATTCAGATTTTAACCGATAGATTGGCAATTAATTTAGGAGCCTCTGTTTATTATAATCAGGATCTTGAAAATAGTGATGGAGATGTGTTTTTCTATCCTGAAGTAGATGTTTCCTATGACATTGTGGAAGAATATGTTGCGGCATATGGAGGTATTAAAGGAGATTTGAAACAGAATTCGTATTACGAGTATGCTCAGGAGAATCCATATGTTTCTCCAACAATAAATATGATACCAACCGACCAGAAGTACAATGGTTTTGCTGGTTTAAAAGGGCGTTTTTTGCCTAATGTTGGTTATAATATCAAGGGGTCTTATATCAAAGAAAATAATAAATATTTATATCGTTCAAACTCGTACAATACAGGTTCAGATAGCGGAATTGTGAATGATGAGGGGTATGCTTTTGGAAATTCTTTTGAAGTGGTTTATGATGATGTTACTACTATTTCTGTTTTTGGTGAAATAAATGTGGATTTAACGCGCGATTTTACCCTAGGGATTAATGGACAATTTTCAGATTATTCTACAGATGATGAAGCTGAGGCATGGAATTTACCTACAATTAAAGGATCCTTATTTGGAAACTATGCTAAAGGAAAATGGTCGGCTGGAGTAAATGCTTTTTATATAGGAGAAAGAAAAGATTATATTAATTCGCCAAATTTACTTCCTTCTGAAGGCCCTATAGTTAGGAATTTAGATGGGTATTTTGATTTAAATGCAAATATCGGTTATGATATTACAGAGCAGTGGTCTGCTTTTATTAAAGCAAATAATATAACTGGCTCACAATACGATAGATTAGTAAATTATCCTGTACAAGGATTTCAAATCTTAGCAGGAGCAGCTTATAAATTTGATTTGTAGGAGGAGTCGGATGTCCGAAGTAGGAAGTAAAAAAGTTAATGAGTTAAAGAGAAGAATATAGAATATAGAGAAGAGAATATAGGCTTTTTGTATTCTTGACTCTTGATTCCTGATTGAAAAAGTCTGAAGTCCGAAGCCCGAAGTCGGAAGTTGGAAGGAAACAAGAATAAAGAGAAGAGAATATAGATTTTTTGCATTCTTGATTCCTGATTCTTGATTGAAAAAGTCCGAAGTCCGAAGCCTGAAGTCGGAAGTTGGAAAGAAATAAGAATAAAGAGAAGAGAATATAGGTTTTTTGCATTCTTGACTCTTGATTCCTGATTCTTGATTGAAAAAGTCCGAAGTCCGAAGTCGGAAGATTAAAGAATTTGAAAATTTACACAATCACAACTTTGTCCCTTTGCCACTTTGAGTTAAAAAGTTATGCTGTTATGGAGTTACGATGTTACAAAGAAAAAACTGTCTTCCGACTTTTTTACTTCCACATTTCCAAATCTTCAAATTAACACATTTACATCTTTGAGTCAAAAAGTTATGCTGTTATGGAGTTATGATGTTACAAAGAAAAAACTGCCTACTGAACACTGCCTACTGTCTCCCGACTTCGGTCTCCCAACTTTTTTACATCCACATTTCCAGATCTTCAAATTGACACATTTACAACTTTGTCTCTTTGTCCCTTTGCATCTTTGAGTTAAAAAGTTATGCTGTTATGGAGTTATGATGTTACAAAGAAAAAAACTGCCTTGCCTACTGAACTGCCTACCGCCTATCGCCTAATGCTTACTGCCCTTTGCATCTTTGAGTTAAAAAGTTATGCTGTTATGGAGTTACGATGTTACAAAGAAAAAACTACCTTGCCTACTGAACTGCCTACCGCCTAATGCTTACTGCCTCATGCTGTGCATCTTTGAGTTAAAAAGTTATGCTGTTATGGAGTTATGATGTTACAAAGAAAAACTGCCTACTGAATACTGCCTTCTGTCTCCCGACTTTTTTACTTCCTCATTTCCACTCTACAAATTTTCAACCCTCTCTATATACCCATTAATAGCAGTATGGAGGTTTTTTGATAAATTATGGAGCCATTCAAGTTGCTCAGAAATTATTCGAACCTCTTTTAATTGTTCTCTCAATTCGGAATTGATTTCTAGCATTCCTGCATCAATTTCACTATTTCTTTTTTGCGATAAACTTTCAAAAACTTGTTGGAGGTAATTTTTAGTTTCTTCTAAATTAAGGGTTTCTATTTCTGTAAAAGTTTCATTTTTTAAGGTAGCTTCACTGCATGCTAATTGATTGTCTATAGCGGTCATATAAGCATCAAAATATTTGGAAGCATCTGTGGTATGATGAATTTGAATATAAGTTCCCAATGATGCTGTTGCAGATAAGAGCGTGTTTTGAGTTACTACAATTTCATATAATTTATTTAAATTTTGCTGTTTCCATTTTGGTTCTTGTGTCATTCTTTGGAAGCCAGCATGTAAATTCCCGATAGCAATAAAAGCATGTTTTCTAGAAATTTTATAAGGTGTTTTTACGGTTTCTTTGTCGTGATAGAGGTGTTTTACTTCTTGTAAATATTTTTTATTGGTGGTAACAGCATCAGTAATTAAATTAGTAATATTCTCGCTCTCCCAAGACGGCCATAAAATTAAGTTTGTAATGCTTGCTATAATAGCCCCAATAAGCGTATCAATAACTCTAAATTTGATAATGGTGAGAGCATCTGGAGATAGCATGGCATAAACAAATACAATGGTAAGTGTAATAAATACAGCCGATGCTTTATAGTTTTGCTGAATAAAAGTAAAGGATAGCGTCATTGCAACAAAAGTAACAGCAATGTAAACCCCTAAATTATTGGTGAGCAAAACAATTCCAACTGCAATAGCGCCACCAATTAAAGTTCCAATAATACGTTGTTGTGATCGTTCTTTGGTAAGCACATATCCAGGACGCATAATAACAATAATGGTTAGTAAAATCCAATATGCATTTTGGAGTTCGAAAAAACTTCCGATAGTGTAACCAATTAAAACTGTTACAACCAAGCGCAACGAATGTTTGAAAATGGGCGATTTTAATGTGAGGTTTTCAAGCAGTATTTTGTAGCTATAATCTTGTGTGGTAATAAATTTTAGGCGGTCTGTTCTTTTAAGAATAGAGATTTCGTTATGCAAGTTATTATTTACAATATTCTCAATAGTGTTTACTTTATGAAACTGCCGTTCTGTATAGTCGTATAAATTTCTGAGGATTAATATCTCTTCTCTATTTTTTTTAAGGTCTAATTGAAGTTTTAGCTCTTCAATCTTTTCATTAGAAACTTCTAATTGTTTTGAAATTGTTGTGCTTTCAGAAATTTTTCTACCTTTTAATCGGTGGTTGGAAATTTCTATAAGTCTATTTGCTACGGCTTCCATAGTGGTAGCTATTTCTACAGCAACCTTTTTAAAAGCATCACTACTATTATCAAATTTTTGATAGTTAAGCGGATTTGCAACGGCAAACTCTAAAATGTCTATAAGTTCAATAAAAAGAAGTAACTGCTGGCGTTTGGATTTCATAGAGCCAGAACGCTGCCGTTGCCTTAATAAAATAGTTCTTAGTGTTTCGTGTTTTTCATTTAACTCATTCTGTAATCGTAATTGTCTATTTAGGGCATTCTCTCTATCTGTAGCAGATAAAAGTGCAACACGAGTGCTTAAATATTCAGCAGTAAGCTGCATGCATTCTGTAAGTAACTCATCACTATATTGTTTAGTTCTTACACTTTCAAAAATCAGAGAAATTAATAAATACCAAATTCCGCCACAAATAATATAAAGTGCATTATAGAAAATTTCAATTCCAGTGAGCGGGTGGGCAAAGCTCAAAGAGACCGCTAATAATCCAGAGAAAGCAATGAGAGAAGCTCTAAAACCATATACCGAAATATACGAATTGAGAAAGACTAAAATAGCCAATGATGGAATTAATAGTAGAGGGTACGGAATAGTAAGATGAATTACTACATAACTAAGAACGGCGAGGAATAAAGAAATAAAAATTCCGTAAATATGGTGTTTTTTATTTCCGGGAATATCACTTGCTGAAGCGAGTAAAACTCCAAATGCAACGCCTGCTCCAATAGTCATATTCAAAAAGAAATAACAAAAAGTAACAGCGCTAAAAGCGGTAGTACTTATTATTAATCCTTTTGTAAAATTGTAGCTTTTTAGAAACTGTAAAACTTTCTGTACCATTCAATGCATCTTATTTTGCAAAGGTACATTATTAGTTTTTGCAGTTTAATTTTTACGTCGTTTTCTTGTAGCGAAGCGGTCTTGTTTCTGTTGAGTCAAAAAGTGAAAAGTTAATGAGTTAAAGATTGAAAGATTGAAGGATTGAAGGATTGAAAAAGTCGGGAGTCCGAAGTAGGAAGTAAAAAAGTTAATGAGTTAAAGAGAAGAATATAGAATATAGAGAAAAGAATATAGATTTTTCTTGACTCTTGATTCTTGACTCTTGATTGAAAATGTACGCCTACTGAGCACTTTTCTTTTTATTGAAAAGATTGAAGGATTGGAAAAGCCCGAAGTCCGAAGTCCGAAGTCCGAAGTAGGAAGTAAAAAAGTAGGAAGTAAAAAAGTTAATGAGTTAAAAGAGAAGAATATAGAATATAGAGAAAAGAATATAGATTTTTCTTGACTCTTGATTCTTGATTCCTGACTCTTGATTCCTGACTTCTGTCTTCCGACTTCAAACTTTAAATACTATGTTTATGAAATCGGTGTATATTTGAAATTCAATAAACTTAATCAATCTAAATATGAGAAATATCTTCTTTGTAGGAATTATTTTAATGCTTGTTTCGTGCGGTCAAAAGGAAAAAGTAGCTTTAGTAGTTATCAATGCAAATGTATATACGGTAGATAGTTTAATGTCGAATGTAGAAGCTTTTGCAGTAAAAGACGAAAAGTTTGTTGCGGTAGGAACATCCGATGAGATAACAAAAAAATATACTTCAGAAAAAATAATAGACTTAAAAGGAAAACCTGTTTATCCAGGATTTATAGATGCACATTGCCATTTTTATGGATTAGGACTTCAAGAGCAAAATGTAGATTTAGTAGGAACCCAAAGTTATGAAGAGGTTATTCAGCGGGTGGTCGATTTTCAGAAAAAAAGAAATACCGATTTTATAGTAGGTAGAGGTTGGGATCAGAATGATTGGGAGGAAAAGGAGTTTCCTACAAAAGAAGCTTTAGATTCTTTGTATCCTAACACGCCTGTGGTTTTATCTAGAATTGATGGACATGCTTATTTAGTGAATCAAAAAGCCTTGGATTTGGCAGGAATTACTCCAGAAACAAAAGTTGACGGGGGAGAAATAGTTCTTCAAGATGGAGAGCTTACAGGAGTTCTAGTTGATAATCCAATGGGATTAATAGATGCGGTTTTTCCTGAAACAACACCTGAAGTTGCAACAAAAGCTTTAGAAGATGCTCAGAAAATTTGCTTTGATTACGGACTCACAACTGTAAATGATGCTGGTTTAAGTAAAGAAACTATTTTATTGATAGATAGTTTGCAAAAAGCAGGAGTACTAGATATGCGCATTTATGCAATGGTTAGTAATACTCCAGAAAACTTAGATTACTTCCTTGATCGTGGGGTTTTAAAAACAGATAAATTAGATGTACGTTCGGTAAAAGCGTATGCAGATGGAGCTTTAGGATCGCGCGGTGCAGCTTTAAAAGCGCCATATTCCGATAAACATAATCATTTTGGAGCGATGGTAACGCCTGTAGATCAGATTTATAGTTTGGCAGAAAGGTTGGCAGAAACCGATTATCAATTAAATACACATGCTATTGGAGATTCTGCAAATGTGGTGGTGCTTCGTGCTTATGAAAAAGCGTTACAAGGTAAAAAAGATAAACGTTGGAAGGTTGAACATGCTCAAATTGTAGCTGTTAACGATTTTGATTATTTCTCCAATAATATTATTCCTTCTGTTCAGCCAACACATGCAACTAGCGATATGTATTGGGCAGAAGATAGAGTAGGGGCGCAACGTATTAAAGGTGCTTATGCTTATAAAACCTTATTGGAAAAGGCTGGAGTTATAGCCTTGGGTACAGATTTTCCTGTAGAGCATGTAAGTCCTTTTTTAACTTTTTATGCAGCGGTAGCTAGAAAAGATATTAAAGGTTATCCAGAAAATGGTTTTCAAACAAAAGATGCTTTAAGTAGAGAAGAAACTTTAAGGGGAATGACTATTTGGGCAGCCTATTCTAATTTTGAGGAAAATGAAAAGGGAAGTATTGAAGCTGGAAAGTGGGCAGATTTTATAGTATTGGATAAAGATATAATGAGGGTGCCAGAGAGTGAAATTCCAAACTTAAAAGTGGAGGCTACTTATGTTGGTGGGAAGCAAGTAAAATAAAATAGTATATTTACTGCACTTATAGAATGTGTGCATGTGTAGAAAACTAATTGTTTTAGTTGTTATTGCTTCTTTTTTATCCTGTCATCATGCTAGATATATAACTAGCACTGGGGCAAATGGGGCTCTTGATTTTACGGAGGGAAGATGGGTTTTGAATGACGCTACTTGCGTGAATTGTGATGGGGTTAGATTAGAAAATAAATTAATGGAATTTTTAAAAGAATGTATTAAAGATTCTATTGTTAATCTGCATCAAGAGCGGCAACACAAGCTTATAATGTCTAAAATTTCTTTTGAGCCTTCCAAAACTGAATTAAGGGAAATAAGTAAAGGAACAGATGCGTCTTATCTAATAACGCTAGAAGGGAAAATTGTGAAAAACGAATTTGGAGGGATGGGGTACCAACGAGATGAACCCTATGTTGATGATGAAAATATTGCTGAGGTTTCTATTGCTTTTTACGATTTAAAAACTCAAACACAAATACATTATATAAATACTAGAGGAGCTGTTTCTGTATCAAAAGATGAAGATGACGATGATGGAGATTTTGTTTTTGCGCCTTCTGCTTATAATATATTGTCAAAAGCAATAAGAAAGGATATAAAAAAGATTAAGAAAAATTGTAAGTGCAAATAACGCTCAATTTAGAGATGAGGGAGTTAAAATAATAAAGGAGATTATCTTAAAAATAACGAAACCTAAAATACAATTTCTTTTAGTTGTTGGATTGTCGTTCTGAGTCCGTTGAAGGATTGTTAAGTTTTCGCCACGAATTCACAAATATATAATTCCATTTTCCTTTCAATGGCATGCCAGTAGGACAAGGCAGGAATAATAAATGTATTTGTGAATTCGTAGCAAAAAACTTTTCATTAGTATGCTAGAAATATTAGCATTTATATATGAAGTGGGTTTATTTCTGAACAGTAATAGGTACTTCTACCCGAACTTTATCCCATCCCATAATCATTTTTGCACCGTTTTCCATTGGAGCAAACATGATAGAGAATGCTTCAAGAGATTCTTTTTCACTTGATGCTGGAACATTAATACGAGCAACATCATTAGCTTCATTATAAGAATAAGCTCCCCAAACATCGGTGTCTGTACTTAAAATAATTGTCCATTGATCCTTTCCAGGAATAGAGAACAAACTGTAAGTTCCAGCTTTGATAGGTTTTCCACCTAAAGTAACATCGTTAAAAAACTTAATTTCTGTAGCTTCGTTTGCTCCAGTTCTCCAAACATCTCCATAAGCAGCAAGATCAATACCTACAACACGACCTTTTAATTGAGGTCTTCCGTAAATAACTTTAATTAATGGAGCAGCATTTTTCTCTGGTCTAAAGTAGGCTATATCAGCAGGACTCTTATCTAGACCGCTAAATTTTTGAGCCTCTACTTGTGTTGTGAATGATAATAAAGCTATGAAAATCATAGCAACAATGGTTCTTTTCATTATGGATTATTTAATTGTTATTAGCTACAAAGTTATTTATAAACTTCTTTAGTTGTAGTAGTAATAAAACTTTAGAACTTACAAATCTTTAAAAAAAAGCAGTTATTTTTTTGATAAGAGTTTATTTCTATTATATTATTTCTATTTTTAGTTTATATATGTAAGCTATAATACACTTTTTGTTTTTAATATAAAACTAAGATTGCATATTTGCCTTATAAATAATCAGAAATAAAAAATTAAATATATAGTTATGTGTGGAATTGTTTGTGCATTTGATTTAAAAGAAAAGGCAGAAGATTTAAGGCCTCAGTTGTTAGAGATGTCTAAAAGAGTGCGACATAGAGGTCCAGATTGGAGTGGTATTTATAGTGATGATAAGGCTATTTTAACACATGAGCGTTTAGCTATTGTTGATCCAGCTTCTGGGAAACAACCTTTATTAAGTGAGGATGGCAAATTAGTTCTAGCTGCCAACGGAGAAATCTATAACCACAGAGAGCTCCGTAAGCAATTTGAAGGAAAGTATAGCTTTAAAACGGAATCCGACTGTGAAGTTATCTTAGCATTATATAAAGAAAAAGGAGTTGACTTTATAGATGAAATGAACGGGATTTTTGGTTTTGCTATTTATGATGCTGAAAAGGATGAGTATTTTGTAGCGCGAGATCATATGGGAATTATTCCGCTTTACATTGGATGGGATATTAACGGAACCTTTTATGTAGCATCAGAATTAAAAGCTTTAGAAGGAGTGTGTAGTAAAATTCAGTTATTTCCTCCAGGACACTATATGCACAGTTCGGATGGTGAGTTTAAAAAATGGTATGTTAGAGACTGGACAGAATATGATGCTGTAAAAGATAACGAAACCAGTATTCAGAAAGTAAAAGATGCTTTAGAAGCTGCTGTACATCGTCAGTTAATGTCGGATGTGCCTTATGGAGTATTGCTTTCAGGAGGTTTAGACTCTTCAGTAACTTCAGCAATAGCTAAAAAATATGCAGAAAAAAGAATTGAATCTGATGATACTTCAGAAGCATGGTGGCCACGTTTACACTCTTTTTCAGTAGGACTAGAAGGATCGCCAGATTTAGCAGCAGCACAAAAGGTAGCCGATCATATTGGAACTGTACACCACGAAATTAAATTTACAATTCAAGAAGGATTAGATGCTATAAAAGATGTAATCTATAACTTAGAAACTTATGATATTACCACCATTAGAGCTTCCACGCCTATGTACTTAATGGCTAGAGTAATTAAATCTATGGGGATAAAAATGGTTTTATCTGGAGAGGGAGCCGATGAGTTGTTTGGAGGGTATTTATATTTCCACAAAGCGCCAAATGCAAAAGAATTCCATGAAGAAACAGTTCGAAAATTAAGTAAACTTCATATGTACGATTGTTTAAGAGCAAACAAGTCGTTAGCAGCATGGGGAATTGAAGGGCGTGTTCCATTTTTGGATAAAGAATTTATGGATGTAGCCATGAGTATCAACCCTCAGGATAAAATGATTAACGGGGAGCGTATGGAGAAATGGGTGGTTCGTAAGGCTTTTGAAGATTATTTACCAGAAAGTGTTGCATGGAGACAAAAAGAGCAATTTTCTGACGGAGTAGGGTATAGTTGGATTGATACTTTAAAAGAAATGGTAAACGCAGAAGTAAGCGATGAGCAATTGGCAAATGCTAAATTCCGTTTCCCAATACAAACGCCAACTTCTAAAGAAGAATTTTATTACCGTTCTATTTTTGCAGAACACTTCCCATCGGATGCAGCAGCGCTTTGCGTGCCACAAGAAGCTTCGGTAGCATGTAGTACACAAATAGCTTTAGAATGGGATGAGGCGTTTAAAAACATGAACGATCCTTCTGGTAGGGCAGTTGCAAAAGTACATACAGATGCTTATCAAAAGTAATTTTTAAGCAGAAAATCTAGTTATTTTGATTTATAAAAGCTACAAAATCTCGCATTTGCGGGATTTTGTAGCTTTTGCTGATTTTTACAAATGTTAAAATTGTTTAGAATTAATTTTAAGGCTGTTTTAAGGCTATTTAAGAGCGTTTTAAAGTAATCAACAATTGTTGATAATTTTAGGTGGTTTGACTTCAAAAGCTTTAAAATAAGGCGATATTTTCGTATATTTGTAAGTATTCAAAAGGATGCACTCAGTGCATTTTTTTATGTTTAATTGGTTCAAAAATAGATAATCATAAAGACTCATTTGAAACAAGCTTCTTTGTTTGTTTTTTAGAGTTTTCAATTAATTTAGAAAGGATAAATTTATGAGCGAAGAAGTTAAAAAGCATGATTATTCGGCGGATAGTATTCAGGCGCTGGAAGGAATGGAGCACGTGCGTATGCGTCCATCCATGTATATTGGAGATGTAGGTGTACGTGGGTTGCATCACTTGGTTTATGAGGTGGTAGATAACTCTATTGATGAGGCTTTAGCTGGTCATTGTGATACAATTCGTGTTGTAATAAACGAAGATAATTCGGTTACTGTTGAGGATAATGGTCGTGGTATTCCTGTAGACCTTCATAAAAAAGAAGGGGTTTCTGCATTAGAGGTTGTAATGACTAAAATTGGTGCCGGAGGTAAATTTGATAAAGATTCTTATAAAGTTTCTGGGGGACTTCACGGAGTTGGGGTTTCATGTGTAAATGCACTTTCAGAAAGCTTAAAAGCAACAGTGTATCGTAATGGTACTATTTGGGAGCAAGAATATGAGCGTGGTAAATCTTTATATCCTGTAAAATCTGTTGGAGAAACAGATCTAAGAGGTACGCTGGTTACTTTTAAGCCAGACCCAACTATTTTTCAGCAAACGCTAGAATATAGTTATGATACGTTGGCGAGTCGTATGCGTGAATTGGCTTTCTTGAATAAAGGAATTACCATTACACTTACAGATAAGCGTCATAAAGATGAAAAAGGAGAGTTTGTTTTTGAGAAATTTCATTCAGAAGAAGGACTTAAAGAATTTATAAAATTCTTAGATGGAAATCGTGAGTCTTTAATTAAGGACGTTATTTCTATGGAAGGGGAGAAAAATGATATCCCTGTTGAGGTGGCAATGGTCTATAATACTTCTTTTACTGAAAATTTACACTCTTATGTAAATAATATTAATACACATGAAGGAGGGACGCATTTATCTGGTTTTAGACGTGGTTTAACAACAACGCTTAAAAAATATGCAGATGCTTCTGGATTATTAGATAAATTAAAGTTTGAAATTGCTGGGGATGATTTCCGTGAAGGATTAACAGCAATTGTTTCTGTAAAAGTGGCAGAACCACAGTTTGAAGGACAAACTAAAACAAAATTAGGGAATAGAGAGGTTACTTCTGCAGTATCTCAAGCTGTTTCTGAAATGCTAGAAAATTACTTGGAGGAAAATCCAGACGATGCTAAAACCATAGTTCAAAAAGTAATTTTAGCAGCGCAGGCTAGACATGCAGCTCGTAAGGCTCGTGAGATGGTGCAGCGTAAAACAGTAATGAGCGGAGGTGGACTTCCAGGGAAACTATCCGATTGTTCTGAGCAAGACCCAGAAAAATGTGAAGTATTTCTTGTAGAGGGAGATTCGGCAGGTGGAACGGCTAAGCAAGGACGTGATCGTAATTTCCAAGCAATCCTTCCACTGCGTGGTAAAATCTTGAACGTAGAGAAAGCAATGCAACACAAGGTTTTTGAAAATGAAGAGATTAGAAATATTTTTACTGCATTAGGAGTAACTATTGGAACAGAAGAAGATAGTAAAGCTTTAAATCTTTCCAAATTACGTTATCATAAAGTGGTAATTATGTGTGATGCCGACGTCGATGGTTCTCACATTGCTACACTAATTCTTACTTTCTTTTTTAGATATATGCGTGAGTTGGTAGAAAATGGTTATATCTATATTGCTACTCCGCCTTTGTATTTAATTAAGAAAGGTAACAAGAAAGAATATGCTTGGAATGATAAAGAGCGAGATAGATTAGCTGAAGAATTTGGAGGAAGTGTAAACGTACAACGTTACAAAGGTCTTGGAGAGATGAATGCAGAACAATTGTGGGATACTACTATGAATCCAGATTTTAGAACGCTACGTCAAGTAACCATAGATAGTGGTAGCGAGGCCGATAGAATTTTCTCTATGTTAATGGGAGATGAGGTGCCGCCTCGTAGAGAGTTTATCGAGAAAAACGCAGTATATGCAAATATTGATGCTTAAATCCCTTCCTGAGGGTTTTATTTTCCGAGAGCCTGTCCTGAGGTTACCGAAGCGGCTCTACGTTGAAATAGATTAAATTATTTTTCTTTACAATACCTCGTAGGTTTGCCTTGAGGTAGTTAATTAATATAACATATTTTATGTTGAAAAACTCATGGGAAACCATGAGTTTTTTTATTTTGCAGCCAGTTTAAAATCATATAATCAACTTAAATGAAAAAAATATTTTTACTTTTTATCGTTTTACTTTCTACCTCTTTTTTAAGAGCGCAAGATAGTTTTGATGCGCTTTTAGCCGCTGGAGTAAACGATGCGCAACAATTTACTAACGATTACCTTGCTCCCGGAACCGATGCGTTGATGTATGGAATTAACAATGGCTGGTATAATACGGCCAAAGTAAAGCCTTTATTAGGGTTTGAGATTTCTGTAATGGCAAATGCTGGAATTATTAGCGATAGTAAGAAATCTTTTTTAATGAATACTGCCGACTATGACAATGTTTCCTTTGTAAATGGTGAACAGAGTCAAAATGTGGGCACGGTTTTAGGAGAAAATGATCCTTCTGTTTTAGTTGAAGTTACGTATGAAGATCCTATTTTTGGAAATCAAACAGTAGCATTAGAATTACCAAACGGATTGGCGGCAGAGAACATTAGTTTTCTGCCTACTGCTTTTTTGCAAGGAAGTATAGGACTTTCTTTTGGGACTGAGTTTAAAGCTAGATTTGTACCTAAAATAAATGCCGATGATACGGAAATTGGAATGTATGGTTTTGGGTTGCAACACGATTTTACCCATTGGTTGCCAGCAGATAAATTGCTACCAGTTGCTATTTCGGGGATGGTGGCTTATACTCATTTAGATGGGAAATACGACTTTACAGATACTTCAGGGATTGATGGTGAAAACCAACGCTTGGAAAATAGTACCAATACTTGGTTGTTTCAACTTATAGGTTCTACTCGATTGCCAGTTATTAACTTTTATGGAGGTTTAGGGTATTTAAGTGGGAAATCGGAATCCGATGTTTTGGGAACTTATATTGTAACTAATGATGCCTTGGGGATTTCTTCAGAAGCAATTGTAGATCCATATTCGGTTTCTAGTAGCGTTTCTGGGGTAAGAGCAACCTTAGGTACTAGATTAAAGTTAGGATTTTTTCGTATAAATGCCGATTATACCTTCGCAGAATACGATAGTTTTTCTCTAGGGTTGAATTTTGGCATCCGATAGTATTTTTATAACATATTTAATAATTTTCAAAGCTACTGATTGTGTTAAAATTAGTAGCTTTGTGTTTTATAAATATTCATTTAAATAAAATAACATATATATGAAAGTTACAGTTGTAGGAGCAGGAGCAGTAGGTGCTAGCTGCGCAGAGTACATCGCTATTAAAGATTTTGCATCTGAAGTAGTAATATTGGATATTAAAGAAGGTTTTGCTGAAGGGAAAGCAATGGATTTAATGCAGACAGCTTCTTTAAATGGTTTTGATACTAAAATTACAGGAACTACAGGAGATTATTCTAAAACAGCAGATTCTGATATTGCAGTAATTACAAGTGGAATTCCTCGTAAACCAGGGATGACTCGTGAGGAACTTATTGGAATAAATGCTGGAATTGTAAAAGATGTTTCTAGTAATTTAATAAAGCACTCTCCAAATGTAACTATTATTGTGGTTAGTAATCCAATGGATACAATGACATATTTAGTACATAAAACAACTGGACTTCCTAAAAATAGAATTATTGGAATGGGAGGAGCTCTAGATAGTGCTCGTTTTAAATACCGCTTGGCAGAAGCTTTAGAAGCGCCTATTTCTGATGTTGACGGAATGGTAATTGGTGGACATAGCGATACTGGAATGCTTCCATTAACACGTTTGGCAACTAGAAACAGTGTTCCTGTAACAGAATTTTTGTCAGAAGATCGTTTAGAGCAAGTAAAAGAAGATACTAAAGTAGGAGGAGCTACCTTAACTAAATTATTAGGAACTAGTGCTTGGTATGCGCCAGGAGCTGCTGTATCTGGATTAGTGCAGGCTATTGCTTGCGACCAGAAAAAAATGTTTCCATGCTCAACTTTATTAGATGGAGAATACGGACTTTCAGATATTTGTATCGGAGCGCCTGTAATTCTTGGTAAAGATGGAATTGAAAAGATTGTAGAGATCGAACTGTCTGATGCTGAGAAAGCTAAGCTGCAAGAAAGTGCTGAAGGAGTTAGAAAAACAAACGGACTTTTAGAGTTGTAAAAAGCAATTCTCTACATAAGAATATTAAAAATCCCGCAAAATTATATTTTGTGGGATTTTTTGTGTTTAAAACTTCAAAAAAATAATTGTCAGTTCATAACGTAAACGCTATATTTGTCCGTTTTAAAAATTGACCATTAAATAAATTTAGAATGCAGAATAAAGGACTTATTAGGCTGTTTGCTATTTTGTTTGGAATTGTAAGTATCTATCAACTTTCATTTACATTCGTTGCGAATAAAGTGGATGCTGAAGCAGAAACTTATGCTTTAAACAAAATTTCAGATGCAGAAGAGAACTACGTAGCGAAGCGAGAAGCCGAAGAATCTAGGTATTTAGACTCTCTTAATAATGAAGAGGTTTTTAACCTTGGATTTGCTCAATTTACCTACGCAGAGGTAAAAGAAAAAGAATTAAACAAAGGACTTGACCTTAAAGGAGGTATCAATGTTATTCTTCAAATATCTGTAAAAGATATTTTAAAAGGATTGGCAAACAATACCAAAGATCCTGTTTTTAATAAAGCGCTAGCGCAAGCAGATGAGGCTTCTAAAAGCAGTCAAGACGATTATGTTGATATCTTTTTCCAAGAATTTGAGAAGGCTAGTACTGGAGCTACAAAATTAGCTTCTCCAGATATTTTTGCTAATAAATCCTTGAGCGAAGAAATCAATTTTCAAATGACAGATGATGAGGTAAAACCTATTATCCGTAGAAAAATTGATGAGTCTATCGTTTCAGCATTCGAAGTATTACGTAAGCGTATCGATAAATTTGGGGTTACACAACCAAATATTCAGCGTTTAGGAACTTCTGGACGTATTTTGGTAGAATTACCAGGAGCCAAAGATGTAGCTCGTGTACAAAACTTATTACAGAGTACAGCACAATTAGAGTTTTGGGAAACTTATAAAGCAGACCAAGTAGCTCCATTTTTAATTGCTGCAAATAATACTTTAAAAGATATTGTAAAAACAGAAACAAAAGAGGAAGTAAAAGAAGAAACTACTTCTGAAATAGATTCTCTTTTATCTGATGCTGCTGAAGATTCTTTAGATGTTGCTAACCAAGTAAATCCGCTTTTCGATTTAATTGCTAGTGGTGGAGCACAGGGTTCTCCAGTAATTGCAATGGTTGCAACTAAAGATACTGCTAAATTCAATGAGTATTTAAAGATGCCTCAAGTAAGACAGCAGCTTCCTAATAATCTTCAGTATGTAAAATTTGCATGGGGAATTCCACCAAAAGATACTCAGGTAGTTGAGTTGTATGCGTTAAAAGCTAATCGTGAGAACATTCCAGATATGAGTGGAGATGTAATTACAGATGCAGCTCAAGCATATGATATGGCTGGAAGACCTGCAGTTTCTATGCAAATGAATTCTAGAGGAGCAAAAATATGGGAAGAACTTACAGGAAAAGCATTTAGAGAGCAAGGTAATATTGCTATTGTTTTAGATAATATTGTTTATTCTGCACCTGGAGTTTCTAAAGGAGCTATCTCTGGTGGTAATTCTGAAATTTCTGGAAACTTTACCTTAGAAGAAGCAGACGATTTAGCAAATGTACTTAGAGCTGGTAAATTACCAGCATCTGCAGATATTATCCAATCGGAAGTTGTTGGACCATCATTAGGGCAAGAAGCTATAGATAGTGGAATGTTCTCTTTTATGGTTGCAATGGTATTGGTTTTAGTATGGATGCTTGTTTATTACGGTAGAGCAGGGATATTTGCAGATATTGCACTAGTATTTAATATTGTATTAATATTTGGAGTATTGGCTGGTTTAGGTGCGGTACTTACATTACCAGGTATTGCCGGTATCGTTTTAACAATTGGTATGTCGGTGGATGCTAACGTAATTATATTTGAGCGTATTAAGGAAGAATTAAGAGCTGGAAAAGGACAAATGCAAGCAATTGCAGATGGATTTAGCAATGCACTTTCTTCAATTCTTGATGCAAACATTACAACAGGTTTAACAGCAATTATTTTATTGTTATTCGGAACAGGACCAATTCAAGGTTTTGCTACCACTTTAATAATAGGTATTGCTACGTCATTATTTACAGCAATTTTTGTAACTAGATTATTAATTGAGTGGAATGTAAGAGGAGGTAAAAATCCGTTAACATTTACTACAGCAGTTACAAGTGCATTGCCTAAAAATCCTAATTTCGATTTCTTATCGAAACGTAAGATGGCTTATATTATCTCAGGTATTTTAATCTTAATTAGTTTAACATCTTTATTTACTAAAGGTTTAGAAGGTGGGGTAGATTTTGTTGGAGGACGTTCGTACCAAGTACGTTTTGTAAACCCAGTGAATCCATCTGAGATTGCGGCAGATTTAAATGATGTATTTGGAAATACAGAGGTAAAAACTTTTGGAGATGCTAATCAGGTTAAAATCACCACTAAATATAAGGTTGATGAAGAAGGAACTGCTGTAGATCAAGAAATCCAAAATAGTCTTTATGAAGCCGTTAAAAAGCATCTTCCAGAAGGAATAACTTATGAAGACTTTTCTAAAGGAAGTGGAACTGATAAAATCGGAATCTTACAATCTTTAAAAGTAGGACCTACAATTGCAGATGATATTAAGAAAAATGCTATTTGGGCAATTATCGGATCGTTAGCAGTAGTGTTCTTATACATCTTATTGCGTTTCCGTAGATGGCAATTCTCATTAGGAGCTGTAGCTGCAGTATTCCATGATGTATTGATAGTATTAGGAATTTTCTCAATTACATCTAGTATTATGCCATTTAATATGGAGGTAGATCAAGCATTTATTGCGGCAATCCTTACTGTAATTGGATATTCGTTAAATGATACCGTTATTGTATTTGACCGTATTAGAGAAGTGGTTAGAGAGAAAGGATGGAGAGGCGGAGATAATGCTAACGAAGCCTTGAATAGTACGTTGAGTAGAACATTAAATACTTCGTTAACTACTTTAGTGGTATTATTAGCAATCTTTATTTTTGGAGGTGAATCTTTAAGAGGATTTATGTTTGCAATGATTGTTGGTATTGCGGTAGGTACATATTCTTCATTGTTTATTGCAACTCCTGTTATGTTTGATACATTAAAGGATAAAGGAAATAAGAAGAAAGAAGTTCAATAGAACAAAAAATTCTATATAATATTTTAAAAGACTGTCTGAAAAGGCAGTCTTTTTTTTGTAATAGCGATTGTAGTGGATAGCTTTTGGCAAACTTTAGTTTGTGGTTTGCCAAATACTAGCAGCGGAAAGCGCGGTGGACACCTTTTTTTGGTGGCCAATTACCCTAATTATTTTTATAACATTTATAGCTAGTGGTGTTTTTAAAGTTTGTGTTTTCTAGAAATATATTACGTAGCTTTGTGCTTTAATTGGTTCTTTACATATTGATCAATCTAATTGCGGTTCTGCTTAAGGTAGAATAATAGGGAATTGTGTGAAAATCACAAGCTGTCGCGCAACTGTAAGTAACGAAAAAGTTTTTATCAATTAATCCACTGTTTTGAAAAGTTCAAAATGGGAAGGAGGTAAAAATGTTACAAGCCAGGAGACCTGCCGAAATTAAAATGATGATGCTTTCGCGACCTAAAGCAATAATCAAGAATTGATAGTTTAACACGCATTTTAATGGGTGAAATTTGCTATTGATTGTTGTTTTTAGTCGGAAAGCGCTTTGTGAAAATCCGAAGTGTTTAACAGATTAAAAACAAAAAAATGATCACACAAAATTTGGGCTACCCGCGTATAGGTGCCAAAAGAGAGCTTAAAAAAGCTTGTGAACAATATTGGTCTGGAAAGATTGATATTTCTGCCTTATTACAAGAAGGAAAGCGAATCCGAGAAGAGAATTGGAAGTTGCAAAAACAAACAGGGATTGACTTAATTCCTGTTAACGATTTTTCGTTTTACGACCAAGTCTTGGATATGACGCAAACTGTTGGAGCCATTCCAAAACGTTATTCTGATGTCTTTTTAGAAGAAGAAAATCCACTAGATCTTTATTTTGCCATGGCGCGTGGCTACCAGCATAATGGATTTGATATTACGGCTATGGAAATGACAAAATGGTTTGATACAAATTACCATTATATAGTTCCAGAATTTTACCAAGACCAAAAGTTTTCATTAACATCTACTAAGTTTTTAGATGAGTTTTTAGAAGCAAAATCGTTAGGAATTAATGCAAAGCCTGTGTTTGTTGGGCCTGTTTCTTATTTATTGTTAGGAAAAGAAAAAGATAAAGGCTTTAATCGTTTGCAATTAATAGATAAATTGTTGCCTGTTTATCTTGAAATCTTGTCTAAACTGACTGAAAACGGTGCTGAATGGGTTCAGTTTGATGAACCTTTTTTAGTGATGGATCTTACGGAGGCGGAAAAAGAAGTATATCAATCTGTTTATAAAACCATAGCAGCTCGTTTTCCTGAATTAAAAATTGTTTTAGCAACTTATTTTGGCGCACTAGAGGATAATATGGAGTGGGTGGTTAAGCTTCCTGTAAATGTATTGCACTTGGATTTGGTAAGAGGAGAAAATCAATTAGATTCTGTGTTAAAAAACATTCCAGATTCTTTAAAATTGTCTTTAGGAGTTGTTGATGGAAGGAATATTTGGAAGAATAATTTTGAGAATTCCCTCTCTTTAATTAAGAAAGCAGTATTGGCAATAGGGGAAGATAGGTTGATGCTTGCTCCATCTTGTTCGCTATTGCATTCGCCTTTTGATTTGGAGAATGAAACAGACGAAACTACACTTTCTTTGGAGGTTAAAAATTGGATGGCATTTGCAAAACAGAAAATTAAGGAAGTTGTTGTGTTAGCAGATTTAGGAGCTAACACTCCTTCTGATGAGGCAAAAATTGCTTTTGAAGCTAATAAAAAAGCAATGCTTTCTAAGCAGGAGTCAAAACTTATTCATAATGCAGCTGTTCAAAAAGCTGTACATAATATAACGGAAGATTTAAGTAAGCGTACAAGTAAATTTGAAGCAAGGCAAGTATTGCAGCAAAACAGTTTAAGGCTTCCATTATTTCCAACTACGACTATTGGTTCTTTTCCGCAAACAAAAGATGTAAGGTTGTTGCGTTCTCAATTAAAAAGGAATGTTCTTTCTGAGGAGGCGTATGAAAAAGGAATTAAAGCTGAAATTGAAAACGCTATAAAATGGCAAGAAGAGATTGGATTAGATGTGCTTGTTCATGGGGAGTTTGAAAGAAATGATATGGTAGAATATTTTGGGGAGCAGCTTGAAGGTTTTGCATTCACTAAATTTGGATGGGTACAGAGTTATGGTTCTAGAGCTGTAAAACCTCCAATTATTTATGGAGATGTAGATAGAGTAAACCCGATGACGGTGGCTTGGACAGCTTACGCTCAAGAGCAAACAGATTTACCTGTAAAAGGGATGCTAACGGGGCCAGTCACCATTTTACAATGGTCATTTGTAAGGAACGATCAGTCGAGAGAAAAGACAACAAACCAGATTGCATTGGCTATCCGGAAGGAAGTTCAGGATTTAGAAAAAGCTGGAATAAAAATTATTCAAATTGATGAGCCTGCTATTCGAGAAGGACTGCCTTTAAGAAGAGGTGCTTGGCAAGCCTATTTAGATTGGGCTATAAAAGCTTTTAGGATAAGTGCGTCTGGTGTTGAAGATGAAACGCAAATCCATACACATATGTGTTATTCTGAATTTAATGATATTATAGAGAGCATTGCAGCGATGGATGCGGATGTTATTACCATAGAAACGTCTCGTTCTCAAATGGAGTTGCTCGATGCTTTTGTAGATTTTAAATATCCAAATGAGATAGGTCCAGGGGTGTATGATATCCATTCGCCAAGAGTTCCAAACAAAGAGGAAATGGAAGATCTAATTAAGAAAGCGGCAGCTTTAATTCCTGTAAGAAACTTATGGGTTAATCCAGATTGCGGACTTAAAACGCGTGGTTGGCAGGAAACAAATGATGCTTTAGTGGAAATGGTAGGTGCTGCAAAAGCACTTAGAGAAAAGTATCAGGTAGAAGTTTAGTTTTTGCTTTCCAGACTTCGAGTATTTGCTTCGAGGTTATTTATATTTAACTGGTCTTTTTTATGCTTGTCGGAATGTAAAACCATTTCCGACAGGCAAGACTGGTTTACATTTCAGAATAATTTATACTGTCGCCTACTTTAAGACTCCATGTATCTGCCATTCCTCCGTTTAATTCTAAAACATATTGTGCAGGAGCATTAGAAGGAAGGGAAGACTCATTCATTGGGTGTGCATTTTTAACCATGCTAACAATCTTCATTTTATTGCTGATGTAAATGATGTCCAAAGGGATTTCAGTATTTTTCATATAAAAATAACGAGGTTGCTCATCTTTAAAAATAAAAAGCATTCCTTGTTTTTTTTCCATTGAAGAACGATACATTAGTCCAGTTTGACGTTCGTATTCATTATCGGCAATTTCAATATCTATTTTGGAAACTATAATAGAATCTTTACGAGAAATGGATAATTCCCCTTCTTTAGTAAAAGAAACTTCTTCTGTTTTTACCTCTTTTTGTGAGGAATTAGTGTTGCAACTTACTAACGATAAACAAAGCACAACAAAAGCTAGAATAATACGAACTAAAACGTTTATCATGATACCTTTTTTGATGATTTGTAGAAAAACATAAGGTATAATCCAAAAAGAACAAAAGGAATACTTAACCACTGTCCAGTAGAGAATACGCCAAGAGCCGATTCAAATCCGCCTTGAGATTTTTTATAGAATTCTGCAATAAAACGCACTGTCCAAGTAAGTACTAGCCAAAGACCGAACATATAACCAAGGTTGTCTTTTTTGTCAGTTTTCCAATACGTATATAATAAAGCAATAAATACAAATACATAACCAAAAGCCTCATAGAGTTGTGCTGGATGTCTAGGGAAGGTTTCTCCTAATTGCTTAAAAATTACTCCGTAATCTGAGCCTGTTGGTTTTCCTACAATTTCAGAATTAAAAAAGTTTCCAAGTCTAACAAAAACTCCACCTATGGCTACGGGAATTGTAATTCTATCTAGAATCCATAGCATTGGTTTTTTAATAACTTTTTTGCTGTACAAGTACATAGCTATAATAACTCCAATAGCTGCACCATGACTAGCAAGGCCTCTAAAACCTGTAAATTCAAATGAGGGGCTAAATTTAAAAGGGAGGATAATGCTAAGAGGGTCTTCTAAAAACATGCTTGGTTCGTAGAAAATAAAATGCCCTAATCGAGCACCAATAAGCACAGAGAGCACCATGTAAATAAACAGAGAATCTAGCGCTTCTTCAGACTGATTTTCATTTTTATATACTTTCTTCATTAAAAACCAACCTAATGAAAAAGCAATAACAAACATTAAACTGTAATAACGTAATTGGAAAAAACCAAGGTCTAAGAGAACCCCGTTAGGATCCCAAGTGATACTTAAAAAGTGCATTCTCGTTTATTTTGAGGTAAATATAACTAATTGATGGTTTATGAAGAAGTGTTTTTTCTTATATAAAGTTAAAACTATCTAAACAAATAAATTGAATTAAGGAACAGGATCATAGCCAGAACCTCCCCATGGGCCGCAACTTAATATTCTTTTAATAGAGAGCCAACCGCCTTTAAAAAGTCCATGCTTTTTAAGTGCTTCCAAGGTGTATTGAGAGCAAGTAGGAGAATAGCGACAAGTAGCAGGGGTAAAAGGCGATATAGCCGCCTGATAAAAGCGAACTAAAAAAATAAAAGGCGCTATAAGAATTTTCTTTAAAATAATTTTAAGCTTAATAGTTTATAAAATGAAGGTTTTGGTTGTAATGTAATTTTTGACCAAAACCTAAAGCTTAGTTTAAACTAAACGTAGTACCGTCTTTACCATCTTTTAGTTCAACTCCTAAAGCTGCTAATTGATCTCTAATTTTATCTGAAGTAGCAAAGTCTTTATTAGCTCTTGCTTCTGCACGAAGCTGAATTAATAGCTCTACAGTTCCAGTTAATTTATCAGAAGAATTATATTGGGCGCTTCTTTCGTCTTGCAAGCCAAGAACTTCAAAAATAAAAGCTTGCATGGTTTCCTTTATAATTGCTAAATCTTCTTGTGTAATAGTAGCTTTCTCTTCTTTTATAAGGTTGATTTGCTTTACAGCTTCAAAAAGATTTGCTATTAGAATCGGACTATTAAAATCGTCATTCATAGCATCATAGCAACTTTGTTTCCATAGTTTGCTATCAAAACTAGAAGAACTTCCTGTTTTTAAATTGTTAATTGTGTGGAAGGCATCCATAAGGCGGTTAAACCCTTTTTCGGATGCTATAAGAGCTTCATTACTAAAATCTAAAATACTACGATAATTGGCTTGAAGCATAAAAAAACGAGTAACAGATGGGGTAAAAGCCTTGTCTAAAATGTCGTTGTTGCCTGTAAAAATTTCATTTGGTAAGATATTATTACCAGTAGATTTAGCCATTTTCTTTCCATTTAAAGTAAGAAGATTGGCGTGCATCCAATAGTTTACGGGACTAATACCTGTGGAGGCTTCCGCTTGTGCTATTTCACATTCGTGGTGTGGGAATTTTAGATCCATTCCCCCTCCGTGGATATCAAAATGATCTCCTAGGTATTTGGTACTCATAGTAGTACATTCTAAATGCCATCCAGGGAAACCATCACTCCAAGGAGAAGGCCAACGCATTATGTGTTGCGGTTCTGCTTTTTTCCAAAGCGCAAAATCCTGCGGGTTTTTCTTTTCAGATTGCCCAGCGGTTTCGCGGGTGTTATGTATAAGGTCTTCTACTTTACGTTTGCTCAGTTTTCCGTATTCATTAGTTTGGTTAAACTTTAAAACGTCAAAATAAACAGAGCCATTTACAACATATGCAAAGCCATTATCTATAATTTCATTAATTACCTCTATTTGTTCAATAATATGTCCTGTAGCTGTTGGCTCAATACTAGGAGGTAAATTATTGAATTTATTGAGGGTATTGTGGAAGTCAACAGTATAGCGTTGCACTACTTCCATAGGTTCAATCTGTTCTAAACGTGCTTTTTTTGCAATCCTATCTTCCCCTACATCGGCATCGTTTTCTAAATGCCCTGCATCGGTGATATTTCTTACATAACGAACTTTGTATCCTAAGTGTTTAAGGTATCTAAAAACTAAATCAAAAGACATAAAAGTCCTAACATTACCTAAATGAACATTGCTGTAAACAGTCGGGCCGCAAACATACATTCCTACATAACCTTCCGTAATTGGTTTAAAAACTTCTTTCTCTCCAGTAATCGAATTGTAAATTTTTAATTCGTTAGTTTGATATAGTTGCATTTTATTGTTTAGTCGTTAAGTAGTTATTTAATTGACGTTTGTTTATTTTTTACTAAGATAATAGTTTCTTAATGAATTTATTTTATTGGTTATCTTTTCAATAACTTTTCTAATACGGTCATAATCTTCTTCGGAAACATAGTTTAGTTCTTTAGCAATAATAATCAAATTTAAGGTTTCGGTTGTGGATCTATATGCTATTACCATAATCGAGTTCGGTTTTTGTGCGTATGTTTGCTAGAACCTTCAGCAATATTTGAGGTAATAGATAAAGAGCTACGTTGAAGTTGAGATGTGAAATTAAAACTTTCAAAACTTGGGAAACTTTTGGCCAATAAGTAGATTTCTTTAATCAATTCTTTGGATTCAACCCAAACCTTTAATTTTTCGAAAGCATATTGATGCATAGCGACTTTTTTATAAATTATTCCCTTATAGGTTTAATTCTTCAACATCTGCTTTTTAGTCTATCTAAGGGCTCTGCGTCGAAATGAGTTAATTTGATTCAAAGTACATTTTAACACTTTACCGTTTTATCAGCTAAACACCTTATCTTAAAACTCCGTATCTAATTTAATGTAATCTAAAAACTCTCTTCTAACAGCTGGATCTTTAAACTTTCCACCAAATTCTGCAGTTACCGTGCTGCTTTCAATATCTCTAATTCCTCGAGAGTTTACACATAGGTGTTTTGCATCAATCACACAGGCAACATCTTTAGTGCCAAGCGCTCTTTGAAGTTCTTGAACAACTTGCATAGTCATACGTTCTTGTACTTGCGGACGTTTTGCGTAATAATCAACAATTCTATTCATTTTTGAAAGTCCAACAACACTTCCGTTAGAGATATAAGCAATGTGTGCTCTACCAACAATTGGTAATAAATGGTGCTCACATGTAGAGTATACAGTAATGTTTTTTTCCACAAGCATTTCCCCATATTTGTATTTATTGGAGAATGTAGAAGCTTTTGGTTTTCTATCTGGGTGTAATCCAGCAAAGATTTCTTTTACAAACATTTTAGCAACTCTCCTAGGAGTTCCTCGTAAACTATCGTCTGTTAAATCCAAACCTAAAGTCTCCATAATATTATAGACTTGAGATTCTATTTGTTCTATTTTTTCATCATCAGATATGTCAAAAGCATCTTTTCTCATAGGAGTTTCCGCTGCAGATGATACATGGTCGTTACCCAATTCTTCAAAATGATCTTCTAAAGCTTTATCTATTTTCATATGTTTATTTTTATTGCTTTTTAAACCCTCATTGAGGGTTTTATTCCCCGACGTTCTACGTCGAAATGGATTAAAATATTTTTCCTTTGAATACCTCGTAGGCTTGCCTCGAGGTAGTTGATTGGTTATATAACATCCAAATAATCATTTTGCTGTGTGTCTAACAAATTAGACAAGGATGCTTTTATACCATTTTTTAATATGTTTTATTACTAACCAACTATATAAAGAGCTTAATCGTATAACTATAAAAGCGTAAAAGTTGGCAATAAAAAAAATTGACAGCAAAGATACATATTTATAGCCTATTAACGTTAATATTGTGGTAAGTTGAATTCATTTTATTTTTTATCAACCTACCTAATATAACTAATAAAGAGATTAGCTCCTTTTTTGTTAGTTGTATTTTTATTTGAAACCTTTCAAATATGTAAAAGACATTTTACTTGATAATCGAGATTTAAGTGCTCTAAAGCTTGCCTTGAGTTTGCAGAAAGGCTTGCGTCGAAATATTTTTTAGGATTTTCTTTTAACGCCTCGGAAGCTTGCTCTGAGGTAGTTTATTATAAAACGATAATTTACCTAAACTGATGCTTTTAATTTTTAAATATTAAGATTTTAAATGAAGGATCAAACAATTATTGAAGAAATAGCTGTAAATGCAAAAATAGAGAAGGTATGGGAAGCGATAACAATGCCTGAAAAAATGAAACAATGGTATTTTGAGGTGCATAACTTTAAACTAGAACGAGGAAATGAGTTTTATTTTTACGAACCAAATGGTACAAATTTTAAGCATGTTTGTAAAGTAATAGATGTAGTGCCGGGTAAGAGAATTCGCCATTCTTGGAGTTATCCAGAATATTCAAAAGGGATTTCTATAGTAACGTGGAAATTAACAGCTAAAGAAAATGTTACCTATATAAGATTAAGTCATAGTGGAATTGAAAATTTTTCGGATGCAGGCTCCGATTTGGCTTATGATAATTTTAAAGCAGGATGGGGGGAAATAGTACAAAAATGTTTCCCAGAATTTTTAAAAGATAATAGGTAATTCGTTTGCAATGGAATAAGTATCTTTATAGATATAAATTATACATTCCAATGCTCATATCCAAAAAAGTTAACATCTATAGAATTTTAAGCGGAACGTGGCGACATTTTTTTTATGAAATTGTTGCCTGTGTTTCTGCTTATTTTGTGTACAGATATGTAGAGTCTATTCATGTTTTTGACTCCATAATTGTTTCGAGTATTATTCCTACAATTTTAGGTACCGCACTAGCATTTTTTATAGGTTTTAATAATAATCAGGCATACGACCGTTGGTGGGAAGCTAGAAAAATTTGGGGAGCATTAGTAAATGATTCCAGAAGCTGGGCAAGACAAGTTTTCTATTATATTGAAGATTTGGGGAGTTCTTCGGATCTAATTAATCCCATAAAAGTAAAATTGATTTACCGACATATAGCATTCCTTTATGCTTTAAAAGATAACCTTCGAAACGATGCGGAAGAGCAATACCGAATTTATTTGTCGGCGGAAGATTATGAAGCTATCAGTAAAGAATCGAATAAGGCAAATGCCCTATTGAATTTACAAACCAAAGATATTGAAGCGCTCAGTAAAAATAAATCTATAGATGGATTTAAGTTTTTGGAGCTTAATAAAATGCTTGTGAATTTTTGTGATGAAATGGGAATGTCTGAACGTATTAAAAATACAGTTTTTCCAACAACTTATAATTTTTACACGCGTGTATTTGTGTGGATTTTTATAATTAGTGTAACATGGTCGGCTGTAGACGATATGGGAGCATGGTCAATTATTGTAGGGATACTTGTAGGTTATATTTTCTTGACTACACATAAAATTGGAATGGCGCTTTTAAATCCGTTTGATAATATTCCAACGGGAATTCCTTTAAATCAGATTACGCGAACCATCGAAATAAATTTATTAGAATTATTGAAAGAACAAAATATTCCTGAGCCTGTTCAAAGTGTAAACGGAGAATATATAATGTAGTTTTTAAATGAAGAAGTCTGATTTAGATATAATTGCATCTCAATTAGAAAACCCTAAAGGAGCTAAAGGTCTAGAAATGGGAGATATGATGCATGCTACAAATATAGAAATGACTAAAAGTGCAATTGCTGTACTTTCTATAGAAAATAAGGATGAAGTTTTAGAAATAGGACATGGTAATGCAAAACATATAAAAGAAATTTATTCTCAAGCCAATAATTTGCAGTATTCTGGAATAGATATTTCTGAAGTAATGCATAAAGAGGCTATAAAAAATGCTGAAGCTATAAATGCAGGGGCTAAATTTTATTTATATAATGGATGGGAATTTCCTTTTCAAGAGGAAGTTTTTAATAAAATATTTACGGTAAATACAATTTATTTTTGGAAAGAACCTTCTAATTTTTTAGATGAAATATATAGGGTAATGCGTCCAAAAGGGATTTTTACAATTTGTTATGCTCAAAAAGATTTTATGAAGCGCTTGCCTTTTGTAAATGAAAAATTCAAGTTGTATAATAATGAAGATATAAAAGATTTAATTTTAAAGTCGAAGTTTTTATTGGAGGATATTATAAATAAAAGTGAAGAAGTTAAATCTAAAACAGGAGAAGTTGTAACTCGCAACTACTCTGTAGCGATTTTGAAAAAAGAGATGTTTTCTAAAGAATAAATAAAGAGTATGATGTTTAACGTGAGTTCGACATGAAAATTATGAATATATAAGAAAGCTGACCTATTTAAAAGGTGTTTAGTTGAATCTATTCTATATTTAGATTTATATCAAACGTACGATATTTAATAAAAAAACTCATTTAAGTTAGGCTAAACTTAAATGAGTTTGAAATATGTTGTATAGATACTTTAATCCCTTATTGAGGGTTGTTTTGTTCCCCAAAGCCTGTCCAGAGTTTACCGAAGGGCTCTATGCCTTAATGGATTAGAATATTTTTCTTTGAATACCTCGTAGGCTTGTCTCGAGTTTATTTTTATAAATTAAAAGTAAGCGATAAAGTTACGTTTGTATTTTTATTATCAATTGCAGCAACAGAGGTAAGTCCTGTGTTGTATAGTTGAACGTTATAATCTCTATATGCTTGACTAAATCCTAAGTCTAATTTTGTAGCACCAAAACTATAACCAGCACCTAAAGAATATCCGTTAAGATTTCCCATGGTAAATTCATCTTTATATGGGCTACCTTCGAAGCGGTACCCGCCTCTAAAACTAAATCTTTTAACTCTAAATTCTCCACCAACTCTAACCGTAGAAACAGCTTGAAATTCATTCTCAATAACACGATTTTCTTCAGCAAAAAAAGAATCGAAAGTTGGTTTTAATTTAGCGTTAGACATGTCTTGGTAGGTATAATCTAAACTTAATAATCCATAAGGACCAAAAATAAAAGCCATACTTCCAGTTAATTTACCGGGAATGTAGATGTCGTAATCCGGAAAAATAATAGAACTATTTGGAGTGGCTTCAGAATATGTAGCCTCAGTATCTCCTGGATTTGCTAAAAAGTCGGTATTTATGTTTTGAAATAATTCATCGGTCATTCCATACCATGTAGGAGATTGGTAACTTGCTCCAACACGTACCATATTACTTAGTTTAGCAATTCCTCCAATATTAAAAGAGAATCCATTTCCGTAGGTATATAAATCGTTATCAAATTGGACATATTGTAATTTAGAATCAGAATCGTATCCATACTCATCAAACTGAGAGATTCTTCTGCGTTCTAAGCTGTGGAAATTTAAACCAAAACCTAAATAAATGTTATCTGTGTATTGAGAAGCAAAGTTTAAAGTGTATTTACTGTCATAACCAGAAGTTATTACTAATTGTTCTTGATCTATGCCATTTGCGTAGCTTGCGTTTGAAACATAATTTGTTTCATCAGGGTTATCGGTGGTAGCAGGGTCAATAATATAATTTTGATACCCTAAAAAACCTTGTTGTGCATTGTAGCCTAAATCGCGACCTATATTGATATATGCTTGTGTTATGTTCTCATTATCTAAAGGCTCTAAATTTCCTACTTTGTAGCCGTCTGCATTATTTAAAAAATAGTTGGCTATAGAAGTGTTTCCAGTTCCAATAGCTAAAAACTCATTTTCAAAATTATTATTTAACTCGTAATTAAAAGCCATGGTAAATTTTTTCCATGGAGAAGAAGTGTTTCCGTTATTAAAAACTAAAACACCTCCAATTTGATTAAGTTTTAACTGAGAAAAATCTGTGTTACTTTCACCGTCAAAATAGCGAGTGTTGTTATTAATATTATAATTCGCCATAGAAATAGTGAATGCAGTATTTGTAAAAACAGCCGACCCTGCAGGGTTGATGTTTATGGCAGACATGTCTCCACCTAATGCCCCAAAGGCTCCACTCATACTTTGGTAGCGGGCAGTACCATTTAGATTGTCACTACCATATAGAGCTACGTCATTTCGATTTTGTGCAAAAGCACCTACAGCGAATATGAAAGTCGCCAAAAATAAAATTTGATTTCTCATTTGATTCCTATGTATTCGGTAATTTAATTCTATTAAGTTGTAGTGTAGTTTGAAAAAGGCTTGCAAACTTTAAGAAGGCAAGCCTTTGTGTTTTTATCTACCTCTTCCACCGCTTCTAGAGCCACCACCTCTAGAGCCACCGCCGCTAGAAGATCTTGAGCTACCTCCGCTAGATCTTGAGAAAGATCCACTACTTCTGCTGGAAGACGATCTAGAATAGCTAGAGTTACTTCTGTTAGAAGAAGATGATCTAGAATAACTAGAGTTACTTCTGCTAGAGGATGTAGGTCTTGAATAGCTAGAATTGCTTCTGCTAGAAGAAGAAGATCTAGAATATCCATTAGTACTTCTATTTGTTGTTGTACTTCTTGAAGAAGAATTTGCACTTCTAGAATATCCAGAAGTTCTATTGTATCTTCCTCCATCTACACCAACTCTTGCGCTATTAGAGTATCCGCTTCTGTTAACGCTACTTCTGCTTCTTGTATTACCAGTTTGTGAAGATCTAGAATACCCTCTAGAAGATCTTGTTGCGGTGTTAGAACGTCTTGCGTTCTCGTTATGACGTGCAATTGCAGCTGTATTTCTTCCGTAGTAACCTCTTCTAGAATTGGTGTAAGCATATCTATGGTTTCCGTAATATGGTCTGTAGTATCCACCACCATACCAGCCACCGCCGTAACCCCATCCTGGTCTATATGGGTAACCCCATCCCCAGCTTAGAGCCCAGCCACCGCCGTAAAAGCCACCATACCAGCCGCCACCATAACCCCATGGGCCATAATATCCGCCGTAATAAGGTCCCCAAAATGGGTCGTACCAACCGCCGTAACCATATCCGTAACCTCCATATCCATAACCCCAATTGTTGGAGTAGACATTTACAACTGTACTCTCAGGATTTTCTCCCCATCCAGGGTTTCCTTCGTTATAGTCTAAAACATAATCTTGAGAGACATCTGTACTGTCTACATCAGTACTAGAATATCCATTAACGTCTGTGAATATTTCATTCTGTTCTTGGTACTCTATGGCCTGACCTAACATTTCAGCTCTATTATTGAAATAACTTTCATAATCAGTTATAACAACATTAGGTGTGGTAGTCTGCTTCTGTTGGTTATCATTGGTGTTTTTAGTATCGTCATAATATGCAATATCATTATCATATATTCCATCATTATCATAGTATGATGCTTGTTCGTAAGAACCGCATGAACCTACAAGAACTCCAATGACCAAAACAGTCAAACTGACTTTAAAATTTCTAGGAATGTATAGTGTTTTCATCATTGCAAATATTTATTGTTGAACATAACAAAAATAGTTAGTTTTGTCAAACTATTTATTACATTTAACTAAGGTGCAAGTTTTGTGCCAAACTACATATAATGGGCAAGAATTTAACAAAGAGAAGTGAAGATTATTCAAAATGGTATAACGAGCTGGTTTCCAAGGCAGATCTAGCAGAGAATTCTGCAGTTAGAGGTTGTATGGTTATTAAGCCTTATGGGTATGCTATTTGGGAGAAAATGCAAGCGCAATTAGATAAGATGTTTAAAGAAACTGGACATGAAAATGCTTATTTTCCATTATTCATTCCAAAATCATATTTAAGTAAAGAGGCAGCTCATGTTGATGGTTTTGCTAAAGAATGTGCTGTTGTTACTCATTATAGATTAAAGAATGCAGAAGATGGAAGCGGAGTTATTGTAGATCCAGAGGCTAAATTAGAAGAAGAACTTATTGTGCGTCCAACTTCAGAAACTATTATTTGGGATACTTATAGAAAGTGGATTCAATCTTATAGAGATTTACCTATTTTGGTTAATCAATGGGCAAATGTAGTTCGTTGGGAATTGAGAACTCGTATGTTTTTAAGAACATCAGAGTTTTTATGGCAAGAAGGGCATACTGCACATGAAACTAAAGAAGAAGCTATTAAGGAGGCAGAACAAATGATGCATGTTTATGCAGAATTTGCTGAAACTTTTATGGGAGTTCCAGTAATAAAAGGTGTTAAAACAGATAGCGAACGTTTTGCTGGTGCTGTAGAAACGTATTGTATTGAAGCGTTAATGCAAGACGGAAAAGCATTGCAAGCTGGGACATCTCACTTTTTAGGTCAGAATTTTGCAAAAGCTTTTGATGTTAAGTATACCACTAGAGAAGGGAAACAAGAGCATGTATGGGCTACCTCATGGGGAGTTTCTACAAGGTTAATGGGAGCTTTAATTATGATGCATAGTGATGATAACGGATTAGTATTGCCTCCAAAATTAGCACCTATTCAGGTTGTTATTGTTCCAATACATAAAGGAGAAGAGCAATTGGATGCTATTTCTGAGCGTGTAAATCCATTAGTTAAAGAATTAAGGTCAAAAGGAATTTCTGTTAAATTTGATGATAGAGATACTTACAAGCCAGGTTGGAAATTTAATGAGTATGAGTTAAAAGGTGTGCCATTGAGATTGGCTATTGGAATGCGAGACATGGAAAATAACACCTATGAATTGGCTCGTAGAGATACGCTTTCTAAGGAAGTGGTTTCTGCAGATGGAGTTGTAGAAAGAATAGAAGGCTTGCTTGATGAGATTCAAGAAACAATTTATAAAAAAGCTGTAGATTATAGAGATAGTCATATTACAGAGGTGAATAATTTTGATGAGTTTAAAGAACTTTTAGAAACTAAAGGAGGATTTTTATCGGCGCATTGGGATGGTACAACAGTTACAGAAGACAAGATAAAAGAGCTTACAAAAGCAACCATTCGTTGTATTCCTCTGAATTTCAAGGAAGAAAATGGCGTTTGTGTGTATTCTGGAAAGCCTTCCAAACAACGAGTTTTATTTGCAAAAGCGTACTAACTAAAAAAAAATAAAAAAAATCATTTCTAAGTATTGCATGATTTAAAAATAGTTGTATTTTTGCATCCGCAATTAAGGAAATAATGGTCCGTTCGTCTAGGGGTTAGGACGCCAGGTTTTCATCCTGGTAACAGGGGTTCGATTCCCCTACGGACTACAAAAGATTGAGTTCATTAAAATATACGGAGAATATCCGTAGCTCGAAAGAGCAATTGGTCCGTTCGTCTAGGGGTTAGGACGCCAGGTTTTCATCCTGGTAACAGGGGTTCGATTCCCCTACGGACTACTATAAAGTATAACATGGCGCAGGAGAAAATTTCTACTGTTTGTAAAAATTAAGAAAAGATGGCAAATCACAAGTCGGCATTAAAGAGAATTAGAAGAAACGAAGCAGTTCGTTTAAGAAATAAATATCAGCATAAAACTGTACGTAACGCAATCAAAAAATTACGTTCTACAGAGGATAAAAAAGATGCAGAAACTTTATTACCATCTGTTATCAGTATGATTGATAGATTAGCAAAGAAAAATATTATTCACGCTAACAAAGCTGGAAACTTAAAATCAGGATTGACTAGAAGAGTTACTGCTCTTTAAACATTAATTCTTAGTTATACAATATTATAAACGCTCCGCTACTTTGTGGAGCGTTTTTTTTAGTTTTTACACCCTGCTCGGGATTTAAACAATTGCTTCAGGTGAAGCTTTCTGTGAGGAATAATAAAAATAATTTACGCTTTAATATAAAAACAATACTATGGAAAACGGTATCTACGCAAAATTCAATACTTCAAAAGGAGAGATTCTTGTTAAATTAACATACGATAAAACACCTGGAACAGTTGGGAATTTTGTTGCTTTAGCAGAAGGAAATATGGAAAATAGTGTAAAGCCTCAAGGGCAGCCATATTACGATGGAATTACTTTTCATAGAGTAATTAACGATTTCATGATTCAAGGTGGGTGTCCGCTTGGAACTGGAACTGGAGATGCTGGATATAAATTTGATGACGAATTTGATAGTTCTTTAAGACATAATAGACCTGGAGTTTTATCAATGGCAAATGCGGGGCCTGGAACAAATGGTTCTCAGTTTTTTATTACCCATGTAGAAACCCCTTGGTTAGACGATAAGCATACTGTTTTTGGTTTTGTTGAAGAAGGACAAGATGTGGTTAATGCTATTGCTCAAGGAGATAAAATTGAAAGCTTAGAGATTGTTAGAGTAGGAGATGAGGCAGAAAAATGGAATGCAATAGAGGCTTTTAGAACTTTTGAAGGTTCTCGTGAAAAGCGTTTAGCGGAAGAAAAAGAAAAAGCAGAAGCTGCACTTGAAAAATTAGCTGCTGGATTTGATAAAACAGAAAGTGGCTTACGTTACAAAATGATCCAAAAAGGAAATGGTGTAAAAGCTGAAAAAGGTAAAACTGTTTCTGTGCATTATAAAGGGCAATTAGAAAACGGACAAGTATTCGATTCTTCTTACCAAAGAAATCAGCCTATCGATTTTACTTTAGGAGCTGGTCAGGTTATTTCTGGATGGGATGAAGGAATTTCTTTATTGCAAGTAGGAGATAAAGCTCGTTTTGTAATACCTGCACATTTAGGTTATGGCTCTAGAGGAGCTGGGGGTGTAATTCCGCCAAATGCTACTTTAATTTTTGATGTGGAATTGGTTAATGTAGGTTAAATAAGTGGTGTTAACTTATTAATTAGAATGGAGGTTTTTGGTTAAAACGTTGCGAATTTTTTTGGAACTTAAAGTAACCATAAATTCAATCATAATAATATAATATTTTAAAGTCCTGTTACACATTTGTGCAACAGGATTTTTTATATTTGAAACATGGCAAATCTAGAACAAACTAAACTGCAATATCCTATCGGGAAATACAAAGCCCCAGAGGTTATTACTTCTGATGATATTAAAAAATGGATTCAAACAATTGAGTTTTTTCCTGAGAAGCTAGAGGCTTTAGTGGAAGATTTTGATGATGGGCAATTAGATACTCCGTACCGCCCAGAAGGTTGGACTGCAAGGCAGTTAATTCATCATTTAGCAGACAGCCATATGAATAGTTATATTCGTTTTAAATGGACTCTTACTGAAGATAAGCCTGTAATAAAAGCCTATTTTGAAGATAGATGGGCAGATCTAGAGGATGGTAAATATGATGATATTGAGATGACGTTACTACTTATTGAATCATTACATAAAAGATGGGCGTCTATGTTGAAAAAGTTAACTCCAGATCAACTAAAGCGTTCGTTTATTCATCCTGAAACTAATAAAGAAATTGCTTTGGATCAATTAATTTCTATCTACGATTGGCATTGCAGACACCATTTTGCACATTTAAATAATCTTGCTTTGCGAGAGGATTGGGTGTAAAACTAATGAGGGTGTAGGATTGCTTTGTTATTTTGTTGGAAGGTGTTTAATTCCTCATTGAGGGTTTTATTTCCCAGAGCCTGTTCTGACTGAGTATATCGAAGTGTTCTAAGTCGAAATGGATTAAATTATTTTCCTTTGAATACCTCGTAGGCTTGCCTTGAGGTAGTTGATTTAAATTCTTTTTTAGCATTGCTGTCCAATTTTTTCAAGTTTCCATAATGCTTGTCCTAAATTTTATTTGAGATACTTAGACTTCCCGTTTTTTAGAAGGATAATAAATTTATGGTGCAAATACCTTTAGTGTTATTTGATGATTGCCTTGGTTTTTTGTGCTAAAATCTAAGAAAATTGTTTGTGTAGACCGAGTATAATTCATCACCTCTTACTTTCCGATTGAGAAAAGTAAGAGGTGATGATGTTTTTTATAGTGTTTTTATGTAGGAACTTTTATTTTTAATTAATTCCGATATTTCTTCTACTTTTTTAAAATCAGTGTCAACTAGCCAAATTTTTACAATTTGTTTAGTTAATTGTATGGTAAGATTGGCTTTGTTTTTATAGTTTCCACCATTACCATTTCCCGTAAAGAAACCCACTATATAACTTGTTATAGAAATAAACCAATCAGTTTTTTCCGTATTTAGTTTCACACTTTTTATTTCAGCGTATGAGTAAGTTCCATTGTTTTTTGGTTCTGAAGCATCTATAACTTCAAACTCGTGTGTATTCAGAATAATTTTCAATTCTGGTTTATTCCTTAACTCAATAGTTTCTGTCATTCAGTGTTCAGTTTTTACTCATGCAAAAAATAAAGCGTAAAACTTTAATCGTCACATGTTGAATAAGTTTTGATTAGTCTAAGCTTAATCTAAATTAGGCTGCGGTGTTAATCTTAAATAAGGTTTAACCTCTTTAAATCCTTTTGTAAATATGTTTTTAGCATCCTCGCTAGAAATTGCAGGACTAATAACTACTTCGTCTCCATGTTTCCAATTTGCGGGAGTAGCTACTTTGTGGTATGCTGTTAATTGAAGCGAATCTATTACTCTTAAAAGCTCGTCAAAATTTCTACCTGTAGAAGCAGGATAAGTAATCATAAGCTTAACAGATTTATCTGGCGCTATAATATATACAGACCTAACGGTTAAGGTTGCATCAGCATTTGGATGAATCATATCATATAATTCTGCTATTTTTCTATCTTCATCTGCAATAATAGGAAAATTAACTTCTGTGTTTTGTGTTTCGTTAATATCGTTAATCCATCCTTTGTGAGATTCTACTCCGTCAACACTTAATGCAATTACTTTTGTGTTTCTCTTTTCAAATTCATCTTTATATTTAGCTACGGTACCTAATTCTGTAGTACAAACGGGAGTGTAATCTGCTGGATGAGAAAAAAGGATTCCCCAGCTATCTCCTAAATAATCATGAAAATTGATTTCTCCTACAGATGTTTGTGCAGAAAAGTTTGGTGCTTTATCTCCTAATCTTAGTGTTGCCATGTCTATTTGATTTAATTATTACTCTACAAAGTTACTAGATTAATAGTTTTGCTCAGATTTTTTATTGATAAAAGATTGTTAAAGAACTAATTTTAGTTTGCTCTATAATTTAAATGCAATGCTTAGCACTTGTTTTTATATAAAGTTTCTTAAAATGTTACTAGGAGGTTATTTCCATTTAATATTGCATCCCATGCTTGGTTTCTGGGTTTTATAGATTCTTTTTCCCATAATAGCTGCATCTATTGCGCTTCGGATATCTCTTCCAGTAATTGGCATGCTATTTCCTGGTCTGGAATCGTCAAACTGACCACGGTAAACAAGTTCTAAATTAGCGTCAAAAACATAAAAATCTGGAGTGCATGCAGCATCATATGCTTTGGCTATTTCTTGAGTTTCATCATATAAATAAGGAAAGTCATATCCATTTTCTTCCGCAGTTATTTTCATTTTTTCAGGACTATCTTCAGGATATTTTTCAACATCATTGCTAGAAATAGCAACAAAATTAACATCACTATCAGTATAGTCGTTTACAAGTTTTGCTATTTCTTTGTTTAGATGTTGAACATATGGACAATGGTTGCAGATAAACATTACAACGGTTGCTTTTTCGCCATATACATCGCTTAATTTTAATTTCTTGCCAGAAACCGTGTCTAAAAGATTAAAATTTGGTGCTTTTGTACCAAGTGGTAACATATTGCTTTCTGTTCTTGCCATGGTTAAATTTTCTGTTTCTTGTAAATTACAAATAAGAAATTGTTTTAAAAAAGAGTTTGGCAAGTACTTTATAAAAACCTTTCTAAATCATAAAAAAAGATTAAATTTTTGGACACTCTTTTTGTTGTTTGTAACTTTTATTGAAACCAAAGAAAAAGAACAATGAAAAAGTCATATGAAAGTTTATCGGTAGCTATTGAAGCATTAAAAAAAGAGGGTTATACAGAAGATTATAACTTATGCGATGCTGGCGTGGAAAATAAATCGAGAAAGAAAATACATAAAGCTGAAGAGTTAGAAATTGTAAAACATTATCGTTTTGAAGGAATGACGAATCCAGATGACAGTTCGGTATTGTATGTTATTGAAACTTCAGAAGGGGATAAAGGTCTTTTGGTAGATGCGTATGGGGCATATTCTGGAAACGTATCTCGAGAAATGATAGAAAAATTAAAACCTAAACATTGATTAGATTAAAATTAAAATGACAGATTTAAGTTGGAGTGATTTCCAAAAAGTAGAAATGCGTGTAGGAACGGTTATAGAAGTAAAGGATTTTCCAGAAGCAAGAAATCCAGCCTACAAATTGAATATTGATTTTGGAGCAGAAATAGGTGTCCGAAAAACATCAGCTCAAATTACAAAACGGTATAAAAAAGAGGATTTAGTAAATAAGCAAGTAATTGCAGTTGTGAATTTTCCTAAAAAACAAATAGCAAATTTTATGAGTGAATGCTTGGTTATTGGAGCAGTAGGAGAGGAAGGAGATGTAGTACTCCTAAATCCTGATTTTAAAGTTGAAAATGGTTTAAGAATAGGTTAATCCTTTGTAGAAGGTATATTCTCCTGAGCTGATTATTAATTTAAAAACAATAAAAAGGCTGTCTGAAATTATTTCAGACAGCCTTTTGTGTTTTGAGATTGACGTTTTTTATATGTCGTCGAAACTAATATCTGTAAACTTTTCAGTAGTCACTTCTTCTAAATTAGAGCCATCTTCTTCATCAGAATAAGTTTCCTTTTTAAAATCTTTTTGATGACGTTCAGAAATTACTTCTTCACCTTTTTCATTAATAACAAAGTCAATCATTTCTTCTAAATTCTCTTTAAAAGCAGCAAAATCTTCTTTGTATAGATAAATCTTGTGTTTCTTGTAGTGGTAAGATCCGTCGTCATGGGTAAATTTCTTACTTTCAGTAATTGTTAAGTAATAATCTCCCGCTTTCGTTCCTCTAACATCAAAGAAGTAAGTTCTTCTTCCAGCTCTCAACACTTTAGAGAATATCTCATCTTTCTCTACAAAACCTTTATCGCTCATAATTCCTCTAAATACTTTTTATTATTGTTAACAAAATCAAAAATGTGAAAAAAAATGAAATGAAACAACAATTTTTCTAGTTTTCTTTTTCTGACAGCTGATTTAAGTATAGTTCATGGTAATACCCTTTTTTGGTTATTAGCTGATTATGAGTTCCTTGCTCTGTAATTTCACCATCTTCTAAGACAATAATTTTATCTGCATTTTTAGCTGAAGAAATACGATGACTTACAATAATTGTGGTGCTTTTCTCTGAAACTTGCTTTAAATTAGTTAAAATTTCCTCCTCTGTTTCGGTGTCAACAGCAGATAAGCAGTCGTCGAATAAATATATTTTAGGTTTTTTAATCAAAGCTCTCGCTATAGAAACACGTTGTTTCTGACCTCCACTAAGTGTTAAACCTCTTTCTCCAAGTACAGTATCGTATTTTTTAGTAAACTCAATAATATTTTTATGTACTGCTGCTTTTTTGGCAGCGGTTTCTATTTCTTCTTGTGTGGCATTTTTATAGCCGAATTTAATATTGTTTCCAATAGAGTCGGAAAATAAGAAGGCATCTTGTGGAACGGCACCTATTTCATTTCTTAAATCTGTTAGGTTCAAGGTTTCTATAGGTTTGTTATCTATTAGAATGCTTCCAGAAGTAACATCATAAAGTCTGCCGATAAGGTCTAGTATGGTAGATTTTCCAGAGCCAGTTTTTCCTATAATAGCAAATGTTTCTCCTTGATTTATGGTAAACGAAACATTTTTTAATGCGGTAATATTAGTGTCGTCATAAGTAAAAGTAACGTCCTTAAATTCAATTTTGCCATTTATTTCTGAAGGTTCTTCTGTAGGGTTTTTTATTTCAGGATCAAGATCTAAAAACTCATTAATCCTTTTTTGAGAAGCTTCTGCGCGTTGTACTATTGAGGTAACCCAGCCAACAGTTGCTACGGGCCAAGTAAGCATATTTACGTAAATAATAAATTTTAGAATAACTCCAGTAGTAGCAATTTCACCATTTATATATTGCATCCCACCAACATAAATAACAAAAATATTACTGATTCCAATTAACAAAAGCATCAAAGGAAAAAACCAAGCATTTACTTTGGCTAAATCCATATTTGTATTCTTACCTTCTAGAGCTAACTCATCTACTTGAGCTCCAATTCTTTTTTCTATTCCGTAGGCTTTTATTACAGAAATTCCAGAAAAAGATTCTTGTGTAAATGTTGATAATTTAGAAAGGTATTGCTGTACTTTGGTGCTTCGTTTATGAATTATTTTACTGATATTATATATTAAGACCGATAAAATAGGAAGCGGAATAAGTGTATATGCAGCTAGTTTTGGTGCAGTATAAAACATTAAAGGAATTACACATAAAAATAAGGTAATGGTTTGAATGCTATATAGAATGGCAGGGCCAGCATACATACGTACTTGTCCTACATCTTCACTAATACGATTCATCAAATCTCCAGTTCTATTTTTCTTGTAAAAGTTTAATGAGAGTCGTTCATACTGCTCGTAAACTTCATTTTTTAAGTCAAATTCAATATATCTTGATATATTAATAATGGTTTGACGCATTAAAAAAGTAAACAAAGCAGAGAGTGCTGCCGAGCCAATAATGATAATTATATAGCGTAAAAGTTTGGCTTTAACTGTAGAAAGATCAGCGTTTTCATTTAAGATATATTCCTCTACAGCGTTCACAGATTGCTCTACATATTCTGGTAAAACTAATTTAAAGACCGTAGCAAGAATAGTAATAAAAACCCCAATGATTAATTTCCACTTATATTTCTTAAAGAATTTGTTAATATATTTTAGTTCCTTCATTACTTTACTCTAAAATCGATTTTTTTGATAAATCCTCAATATGAGGGCTATTTTTAGCTTTTATATTGAAATATTCGTATTTTTGCGCCGTTATATTGTCGATTTAAAAATATAAAGCAAATAAAAACGAAAATTAATATGGTGTCAGAAATTATAAATCCTACAGAACTTAAAAAAGTTGATCCAGTGTTTGGTCAACTTTCTTTTAACGATCATGAGCAGATTGTTTTCTGTCAGGACAAAGATACAGGATTAAAAGCAATAATAGGAATTCATAACACAGTTTTAGGACCTGCTTTAGGAGGTACTAGAATGTGGAATTATGAAAATGAATGGGAAGCTTTAAACGATGTTTTACGTCTTTCTCGTGGAATGACTTATAAATCAGCTATTACTGGATTAAATCTTGGTGGTGGAAAAGCCGTAATTATTGGAGATGCAAAAACGCAGAAAAATCCTGCGTTAATGAAACGTTTTGGGGAGTTTGTACATTCTTTAAGTGGGAAATATATTACAGCTGAAGATGTTGGAATGGAAACTGCCGATATGGATACTGTTAGAGAGGTTACGCCTTATGTAACAGGAATCTCTGAGGAAAAGGGAGGTGCTGGAAACCCGTCGCCAATTACCGCATACGGTGTGTTTATGGGGATGAAAGCAGCTGCAAAGTACCAATTTGGAGATGATAGTTTAGAAGGGAAAAGAGTTTTAGTACAAGGAGTTGGTCACGTAGGAGAGACTTTAGTAGACCACTTATACAATGAAGGTGCACAATTGTTTATTTCTGATATAAATGAAGCAAGACTTTTAGAGTTAAGCAAAAAGTATAAAGCACAGATTATAGCAGGAAATGAAATTTTTAATCAGGATTTAGATGTATATGCTCCTTGTGCTTTAGGTGCTACTATAAATGATGCTACTGTAAATGAAATTAAAGCTAAAGTAATTGCAGGAGCAGCTAATAATCAGCTTGCAGATGAGAAAGTTCATGGAGCTATCTTAAAAGAAAGAGGAATTGCGTATGCTCCAGATTTCTTAATTAATGCAGGAGGAATTATAAATGTATATGCAGAATTAGAAGGATATGATAAAAAAGAAATCCTTAGAAAAACTGAAAATATTTATAAAACTACCTTAGATATTTTTAGTCATGCAGATAAAAATGAGTGTACTACACATCAATCTGCGCTAAGCATTGCACAAAGCAGAATAGATAACCGAAAATTAGCATTGAAAAAATAAGAAGGTTTCTAAAATAATATTATTTTTGCAGGGCGAAAGGATAATTCCTTTTCGCCCTTTTTATTGGATGTCTTCAACTATTTTTTGAGGTATTCAGAATAAATAAAACTAATTTCGACATTTATGTCGTGTAATCGTGCCCTTAAAAAGGGTTAATTTAGGTAAGAAAGTTCTTAAGCATGTTAACAAGAAGACACATCAGAGTTAAAGTAATGCAATCTGTTTATGCATTCATTCAATCAAAAAACACTGATTTAGGTAAAGAAGAAAAATTTTTATCATCCAGTATGGAGAATATGTACAATTTGTACTTAACGCTCGTAAGTTTACTGGTTGAAGTACAAAAAACGGCTGAAGAGCAACTTACCCTATCCCAAAAAAAATACCTCGCTACAAATGAGGAGAAAAATCCGAAACGCAAATTTATTGATAACCCAATTTTACAGCAATTAGTAAACGATACTGTTTTAGCTGAAAAATTGGAAAATAGACATATAAGTTGGGAGTTAGATGAAGAGTATGTAAAAATTATTTACAGAGCTATTCTTGAAAGCGATCTATATAAGGAGTATATGGCTAAAGAAGCTACCGATTTTAAAGATGATAAAAAACTAATATTAGATTTATATCAAAAGGTTATTGCGCCCAATGAAAAGTTATACGAATATATAGAAGACAAAAAACTTACTTGGGTTGACGACCTTCCGTTAGTAAACACGCTTTTAGTGAAGATGATTAAAAAGCTCAAGAAAGATGCTCCTGAAGATTATTTCCATCCTTCATTGTTTAAAGATCAAGATGATAAGATTTTTGCAAGTGAATTGTTTAAGAAGACTATTTTAAATGATGAAAGAATTCAGCAAGAAATAGAAGGAAAAACTCCAAATTGGGATACCGATAGAATTGCAGAATTGGATGCTATTTTATTGAAAATGGCAATATGCGAGTTTTTGAAATTCCCTTCCATTCCTGTTAAGGTTACTATTAATGAATATTTAGAAATAGCCAAAGAATACAGTACTCCAAAGAGTAGTATTTTTATAAATGGAATTTTAGATAAATTGGTAAAAGAGTACGAAGCTAACAATACGTTAAATAAGTCCGGTAGAGGTTTGATGTAATTAAAATATTACTACTTTTGTTGATTAATGCTAGGGGTTTTTAATATAATCCTCAAAAATTAACCACTTATTAAAAATTAAAATCTTTTAAAAATGAAAAAAGTCTTTTTAATATTAACGATTGCAGCAGCAGTTAGTTTTACATCTTGTAAAGACAACGCAGCTAATAAAGTAAATTCTGATAATGTTGCCAAAGCAGAGCAACGTGACGAAGCAGCTAAAAAAATGCCAGTAATGACATTTGAAGAAACAGAATTTGATTTTGGAAACATTCCTCAAGGACAAACAGTGGAAAAAGTTTTCAAATTTAAAAATACTGGAGACGCTCCTTTAGTAGTTACCGATGCAAAAAGTAGTTGTGGATGTACAATCCCACAAAAACCAGAAGCACCAGTTGCTCCAGGAGAAACAGGAGAAATTTTAGTAAAATACAATGGTAGTGGAAGAAATGCAGTAACTAAAACAGTTACTATTACTGCTAATACCGAAAAAGGAACAGAACAATTAAGAATAAAAGCGTTTGTAGAAGCTAAAGATGCTGCAGCGCTACCAAAAGCATAAGCATAAATAAATAAATTTTAATGGAAGCAATAAATCAGTTTGCACCTTTTCTTTTAATTTTTGCTGTGATGTATTTTTTTATGATACGTCCACAGATGAAAAAACAAAAACAAGAAAAGAAGTTTGCACAAGAATTAAAGAAAGGAGATCGTGTAGTTACTAAAAGTGGTCTTCATGGTAAAATAGTAGATTTAAACAACGATAATACGTGCATTATCGAATCGATGGCAGGTAAAATGAAGTTTGAACGTTCAGCACTTTCTTTAGAGCTTTCTCAAAAATTAAATGCACCAGCAACGCCTGTTAAAGAAAAGAAATAAGCGTTAAGAGGAATAAAATAAAAAGCACCAATTTTTTAAAATTGGTGCTTTTGCTTTTTAAGGAATTCAGATTCTGCTAGGATTAGCTTTTCTTGTATTTATCATAAAGTCCTTTGCCTTGTTTTATTAAAGGGATTATTTTGTTGATTCTGTTTTGTTGGGTAGTTTCTTTTTTTGCTTCAGCAATGTACTCATGATATTCTCTTTGCTTTCCTTTGGTAAGCTCCATAAAGCACTTTTTTAGTTCTAAATTCTCTTCAAGCGCAAGCATCAATGCATGAGATTGGATTTCCTTTTTCTTCGGAATTACTACAGATTTTCCTTCTTTATGATTAAAAATAGCTTCGTTGAGATATGTTTTAATCAGATTTATATTTATTTCTTCAACCGATTTGAAGCGCCATTGTCTTAACGCAACTGTTTTTCCTTCCTGAGCATTTATTAAAACTTTAGCTTTATCTTTTAGCAAGGCGCCGTTATGAAACCACAATCCAACATAGGATTTAAAAGCTGCAATTCCCACTATATTTTTATTAGATAGCGTATAGGTAGGAACTCCCCATTTTATAGTTTCTTTCATTTCTGTTGTATTTATAACAGAACGAAGCATGGAGAGCTCTTCTTTCCATGGTACGTTTGAAACAATATATTCTTCTACATTATTAGGCTTCGTCATTATAATATTTAGCAGTTAGCTCAATAATTTTTACAATTACATCGGTGGCTCTTTTCATGCTTTCTACGGGGACATATTCGTACCTTCCGTGGAAATTATGTCCGCCAGCAAATATATTAGGGCATGGAAGTCCCATATAAGAAAGTTGAGAACCATCTGTTCCGCCACGAATAGGTTTTATAAGAGGTTCAATTTCTAAATCCTTCATGGCTTGTTCTGCAATGTCAACAATATGCATAACAGGCTCGATCTTTTCTTTCATATTATAGTATTGGTCTTTTATTTCAATAGAAATAATATCTCCAAAACGTTCTGTTAAGTCAAAAACTACACGTTGTAATAGTTCTTTTCTGGCATCAAACTTATCTCGGTCATGGTCTCTTATAATCCCGTTTATTTCGGCATATTCCACATCTCCTTTAAAATCGTAAAAGTGAAAAAAGCCTTCTCGGTAACTAGTAAATTGTGGCATTTCTTTTTTTGGCATTAACGATAAAAATTCGTTTGCTATGATTACTGCGTTTATCATTTTACCTTTTGCATAGCCAGGATGTACGCTTTTGCCTTGTACTTTTATTTTGACAGAAGCGGCATTAAAATTTTCATATTCAAGTTCTCCAATTTGAGACCCGTCCATGGTGTATGCCCATTGTGCTCCAAATTTTTTGACATCAAATTTATGAGCGCCCCTACCAATCTCTTCATCTGGAGTGAAGGCAACTCTTACAGGGCCGTGGTGAATATGAGCATTATTAATTAAGTATTCCATAGCAGTAACAATTTCTGTTATTCCTGCTTTATCATCGGCACCTAATAAGGTATTCCCATCGGTGGTTATGAGGGTTTGTCCTTTATATTGTTTTAAATCGCTGAAATAATTAGGAGAAAGGATAATGTTTTTTTCTTCGTTTAAAATAATGTCATTTCCATCATAATTCTCTATAATTTGCGGATTCACATTGGTTCCAGAAAAATCTGGAGAGGTATCAAAATGCGAAATAAATCCAATAGTAGGCACTTCTCTGTCGAGATTTGAGGGAAGCGTAGCCATAACATAAGCGTTTTCATCAATAGAAACATCTTCCATGCCAATAGCTTTTAATTCTTCGGCTAGTTTATTGGCAAGATTCCATTGCTTTTCTGTGCTTGGTGTAGTGTTACTATTAGGATCGGACTGAGTGTCTATTTTTACATAGCTTATAAAACGGTCAATTATATTTTGCATAGAATTCTTTTTTATCAAAAATAATATATTAGTTGGAATGTGGATTATTTGTAGGGCGGAATATTAAATCCCTCATTGAGGGTTTTGTTCCCCAGAGCCTGTCCTGAGTATCTTGAAGGGTTCTACGTCGAAATGGATTAAAATATTTTTCCTTTGAATACCTCGTAGGTTAGCCTCGAGGTAGTTGCTAGTTAATAACTGGCACTAGTACCTAGCCCCGATTGAGCGTACTACCGTGTAGTAGTGAAAGCGGGCAACAGCTTAACCTAAAAAAACAAAGACATAATGCTTCATAAATTAATTATTAAAAAGAAAGCATTAATTTTTAAGTTTAAGTATTTTTGCGCAAACAAGCATATCCATGTATAAATTACTGATAAGACCTATATTTTTTCTTTTTGACCCAGAAGCGATACATCATTTTACATTTTCGGTTGTTAAATTTATAAATAGAATTCCTGGAGTTTCGGCTTTACTGCGAGCTATTTATTTAATTGATGACAAACGATTAGAGCGTGAAGTATTTGGATTGAAGTTTAAAAATCCAGTTGGATTGGCGGCTGGATTTGATAAAGATGCAAAATTATATAGGGAATTTTCAAATTTTGGATTCGGATTTATAGAAATTGGAACATTAACACCTAAACCGCAACCTGGAAACCCTAAAAAACGATTGTTTAGATTAATAAGCGATAAGGCAATTGTAAATAGAATGGGGTTTAATAATGGAGGTGTTGAGGAGGCTGTTGCCCGTTTGAAGTCTAATAAAAATGTTTTAATTGGTGGGAATATTGGAAAAAATAAAGTTACCCCCAATGAAGATGCTGTTGAAGATTATAAAATTTGTTTTGAAGCATTGTATCCTTATGTTGACTATTTTGTAGTAAATGTAAGTTCTCCAAACACTCCCAATTTACGTGCATTACAAGATAAAGAACCTTTAACGGCCTTATTAAACACGTTGCAGCAATTAAATGAGAAGAAGGAAAAAGCAAAACCTATTTTATTGAAAATAGCTCCAGACCTAACCGATAGTCAGTTACTAGATATTGTAGACATTGTTATTACTACCAAAATTGCTGGCGTTATTGCAACCAATACTACTATTAGTAGGGAAGGGTTAATTTCCGAGAATAAGAATGAAATGGGAGGGATGAGTGGAATGCCGCTTAGAGAACGTTCTACTGCGGTGATAAAATTTCTTGCTGAAAAAAGTAATGGGGCGTTTCCTATTGTTGGTGTTGGCGGGATTCATTCTCCTGAAGATGCTATTGAAAAATTAAATGCTGGAGCCTCTTTGGTTCAGCTGTATACTGGTTTTATTTATGAGGGACCAGCTATTATCAAAAAAATAAATAAAGCCATTCTTAAAAAGTAACTATTTTGGATATAGAAGTGTTAACTGCATTTGTTTTGGCATCGGCTGCTTTGGCTGTTGCACCAGGTCCAGATAACATATATGTACTCATGCAAAGTATGGTGCATGGACGTAAAAGCGGAATTGCTACGGTATTGGGATTAATGTCGGGCTGTTTGGTACATACAACTTTAGTGGCTTTTGGAGTTTCTGTTATTATTAAGCAAAACGAAATTTTGTTTACTATTCTTAAAGTATTTGGTGCATTATACCTATTGTATTTGGCTTATAGTGTTTATAGAAGTAGTGATGTAATTGATTTGTCTAATAATAAGGTTTCAAAAAAATCTTTTAAATCTCTCTTTGTACAAGGTTTTTTTATGAATGTTCTCAATCCTAAAGTTTCTATTTTCTTTTTGGCTTTCTTTCCAGGGTTTTTATTTAGTAATTCTATAAATTCAATTTATCAGTTCTATATATTAGGAGGAATCTTTATAATTGTTTCGTTTTTTGTGTTCTTATTTATTGTTTTATTGGCAAGTAAAGTTGCTTCTTATATTATAACTCATAAAAATATTGGGCTATTGTTTAAATGGCTTCAAATAATAGTTTTTATTACAATAGCACTTTTTATTTTCGTTTAGGGTTAATTTTCTTTCATTTTCTTCATATATAATACAGTTTTTTTTCTATTATAAGTAATTTTTTTACCTCATGAAAGATAAAGATTACACGAAAAGTTGAATAATTTATTCACTTTAGCAAGTAATTTTGTTTTTCATCGAGATTTAGTTGGAAAATTTTAAAGCATTAATACTTTTACACTGTTGTTAAGAAATTCTTAATGAACACTGCCCCAGAATGAGAGTATGCTATTAGTTCTTCCCCCGAACGCTCTAGATTATTAATATTTTAACCATTTAAATATCTATCTATTATGAAAAAAGTAATTTTTTGCGCTGGGGCGCTATTGTGTGGAGCTACAATGATGGCTCAAAGTAACTTCGGTTTATCAACTCAGGTTGGAACTGAAAATGAAGTAACTGTTAGTCAGACTGGTACATTAAATGCCTCTCTTGTTGGACAAGATGGTGTTAAGAACGAAACTACTGTAACTCAAGTAGGTTTTGCGAGTGCAGCTTTAGTTACTCAAGACGGTCGCCGTAACTCTGCGGATGTTAACCAAACTATGGGGCCATTAAACCTTGCTATTGTTGATCAAGACGGAAGAAGAAATGAGGCCGATGTTGATCAAATTGGGGTATTAAACGTTGCTTCAGTTAGTCAAGACGGTAGAAGAAACTCTTCTACTCAATTCCAATTAGGTGCTGGTAACTTAGCTGTTGATAGCCAAACAGGAAGAAGAAATGATGCAGACACGTATCAATTAGGTTTTCTTAACCAGAGTTATGTAACTCAAGATGGTCGTAGAAACTCTGCATTAGCTGTTCAAACTGGTATTGGTAACATGAGTAATGTAAATCAATCAGGAATGGATCACCGTGCTTTAACAGTTCAGACTGGTACTGGGAACATGAGTGGAATTACTCAAACTGGTGATGCTCACTTAGCTGTTTCTCTTCAAGCAGGTTCTGGTAATATGGCTACTTACACTCAGTCAAACTAAGAACAATTTTAGTTAATTAACACACTAATAAAGCTAGTAAGGGGTTTTCCCTTACTAGTTTTTATATAGCCAAAATGAAAGCAATAAATAAAATATTTATAGTTATTGGATTGATGTGTTCCTTGAGTACTTTTTCGCAATCTCCTAACGAAAAAGATTTTAAAAAAAATAGAATGCTAAATCAGCATTTAATTTCTTCTCAACAGAATAATTCATCCTCTTCTGTAGCATTAGCATACAATGTAAATAGTGTTAATATACAGCAAGTTGGTCATTATAATTCCATAAAAGTGAATTATGTATCTAAAAATTCTTCCTCTGAGTTAACTCAATATGGGAACTCAAATAAAATTACTCAATACAAAAACTCCCAAACACTTAACGAAAAAATTTATCAGAAAGGTACTAACAATGAAGTA
>Ga0208029_1000053_pt1 | contig 85749 bp, 77 predicted proteins | sample MalvireepMed_s12_FD_184242 | JGI IMG/M metagenome (GOLD analysis project Ga0208029, IMG submission 184242) | Marine viral communities from the Global Malaspina Expedition - Malaspina viral metaG DeepMed_s12 (SPAdes) (version 2) | ecosystem: Environmental > Aquatic > Marine > Oceanic | place... | reverse complement strand
GGATTTTGTCGTAATTTGCTTGAAAGTTGTGCATATAAATTATAGTGTGGTTACTACAATTTACTGCATTTTAGCAGTTTGCACAACTTTTTCTAAATGCACAACGGGTGTTTCATATTTTAAAATTATTGAAACACAAATGTCAGAAAAGAGTAAATAAAAATAATGAACTCAAGTTAAGTAATACGTTTTCTTATTCTACTCAATGCTTGCGGAGTAACACCAATATATGATGCAATATATTTCAATGGAATTTGTTTCAATAATTCTGGTCTGTCGGAGAATAAGTTTAAATATCTTTCTTCCGCTGTCTTGCTTAGTAAAGAAAGTTCCCTTTTTGATTTTATCAAATACATATTTTCAGCCATTTTTCTTCCGATAATATTTCCGCTTTTTGTTCTTTTATAGACTTCCTGTAAATCTTTATTTGAAATCTGCCATAAGATAGTTTCTGTCAATGTTTCAATTTCGTATTCAGAAGGAGTTTGTGTCAAGAGAGAATCATAGGCTGTAACAAATTCATTTTCAAATAAAAAACCAAACGTTAAATCTGAATCTTCTTTTGGGAGATAAAGACGAATAATCCCTTTATAAATAAAAGATAAATGCTTTTCTGTTTTTCCAAATTTTAAAACTGTCGTGTTTTTGTCAAACTTCACTTTTTTTAATTTTGAAGAGAAAAAATTCCAATCAGAATCGTTCATTGGGGAAATATTATCAATAAACTTTCTGATTTCGTTCATTTATGCATTTTTTTACTTGGTGCCAACAACGCTCTAAACATAACTATAGAAAGCTTCTAAAAGGTTTATGACAAACGTTTAGGACGGAGTTAAACAAAAACTTATTTTAAAAGATGACGGGAAATAACTACTTTTTGAATCTCGGTGGTTCCTTCTCCTATAGTACACAACTTAGAATCTCTGTAAAACTTCTCTACAGGAAAATCTTTTGTATATCCATATCCACCATGAATCTGAACTGCTTCATTAGCTATTCTAACACAAGCTTCTGACGCAAACATTTTACACATTGCGCTTAACTTGGTCATTTTTCTACCTGCATTTTTTTCGAAGGCTGCTTTGTGCAGTAATAATTCAGACGCTTCAATATCGGTAGCCATATCTGCCAGTTTAAAAGAAATTCCCTGAAACTCCGAAATTGGCTTTCCAAACTGAACTCTTTCTTTTGAATATTTCAAAGCTGCTTCATAAGCTCCTTTTGCAACTCCTAAGGAAAGTGCTCCAATAGAAATACGACCGCCATCTAGAATTTTCATGGACTGAATAAATCCATCTCCTACTTCTCCTAAACGATTTGCATCTGGAATTCTACAATCAGAAAATACAAGTTCAGCAGTTTCACTGGCTCTCATTCCTAACTTATCTTCTTTTTTTCCACTAGAAAAACCTGAAGTTCCTTTTTCCACCACAAAAGCTGTCATTCCATGAGAATCTCCTTTTTCTCCAGTTCTCACAATAACTACAGCTACATCTCCGCTTTTTCCATGGGTAATAAAGTTTTTTGCGCCATTAATAACCCATTCATCTCCATCTTTTACTGCCGTAGTACTCATCCCCCCAGCATCCGAACCTGTATTGTGCTCGGTAAGCCCCCAAGCGCCAATCCATTCGGCTGTAGCCAATTTAGGCAACCATCTTTGCTTCTGTTCTTCATCCCCAAAAGTTAAAATATGATTAGTACAAAGCGAATTGTGTGCAGCAACCGATAAACCAATAGAAGGATCCACCTTAGAAATTTCATCTAGAATAGCAATATATTCATGGTATCCAAGTCCAGAACCTCCATAAGTTTCTGGCACTAAAACCCCCATAAAACCTAATTCTCCAGCTTTTTTAAAAACTTCAATTGGAAAAGTTTGAGATTCATCCCATTCCATTACATGAGGTCTTATGTATTGCTCCGCAAACTCTTTAGCCGAATTTGCAACTAATTGCTGTGTTTCTGTATAATCAAAATTCATTTGTGCCGCTATGTCCAATTCCATTCGTTCGTTCTAATCCCAATAGTTGGGTTTAATTTCTCAGGAGTACCGAGATAGTTATTAGTATTACTTGTTCTGTTGAATTTGTCTCGAGAGAGTAGATTCAGCTGCCAAATATAATTCAATTCTATTTAATTTATCTGAAGGAAAATCCTCAATTTTTGTTAATTCATCAATTGAATTGATTTTTAAATGGGCGCTTCTATAAGATACAATTTTTTTAGCTAACTCCCAGTCTATATATGGGAGATTATTTAACTCCTTAACAGTAGCCTGATTTACATCTAGTTTTTTAAAATTGGGCAACTTTTTAATGTCAAATAATTTCCATACTTGCTTTACAGTTGCTTCATCTAAACCATAAACCTCATTAAGTTGGTCTTTAAAGTAAAATCCTCCTAATAAATCTCGGTATTTTACAATTCTCAACCCCAATTTTTCTCCTATCCCATATACATTCTCAAAATCTTTAGGATTAGCTAGATTAACATCTGCCTTTTCAAAATGTTTTTTAATTATTGTTTTCTGCGGAAGGGTTTTAAACTCAGGAAATTTAAAATAAGGATTGATGGTTTTCAACAAAGAATCTGACACACCAGTTACTTTTTGAAATTCTAATGAGGAGTTTACAAAATTTCCAGCTTCTCTATATTCAAACAAAGCATTTATTTCTTCAGTAGATAAACCTAAAGAATATCCTTTAAAATCGGTTAAATAATTTGGATTAAACTTATAATGTTGAAACTTTTGCTCAACGTTATTTTCAGTAACAATCGACACCTTTTTAGCAGAAATACTTCTTTCTATTTTAAAAACACCCCAACCTACTGTTAGAAATTGAATCCCAACTACAATTAATATTAAAAAAAATATCCCACTTCTTTGGCTTTTAGAAAACCTGAAGTGGGATAAAAATTTCATTAATGTAGTATATTAAGCAGTCTCTTTTGCTGCTTTTTGCTTTTTAAATAATTCGCCAGCTTTTAACTTTCTAAAATACTCACGAAGGTCTTCTCTAACTTCTCCACTCATTATATAAAGACCTATAATATTAGGGAACGACATTGCTAAAATCATCATATCCGAAAAGTCTAACACTGCGCCTAAACTTACAGAAGCTCCAATAACAATAAAGATCATGAAGAATATTTTGTAAACTATCTCGGTTTTTCTACTCTTTCCGAATAAGAATGTCCAAGCTCTCATTCCGTAGTAGGACCAAGAAATCATAGTTGAAAATGCGAATAAGAAAACTGCAACTGCCAGTACATAAGGGAACCAACTAATTACACTCCCAAAAGCATCTGATGTTAACTGTGCTCCAGCAATTCCTTCTACTTCATGCATTCCTGTGAAAATTAATACTAATGCTGTTAAAGTACAAACTACTACCGTATCTATAAAAGGCTCTAATAAAGCTACAAACCCTTCTGATGGCGGATGATTTGTTTTTGCCGCACTATGGGCAATTGCTGCAGATCCTACTCCAGCCTCATTAGAGAATGCTGCTCTTTGGAAACCTACAATCAATACTCCAATTACACCACCTTTTAATGCACTTGGACTAAAAGCTCCATCTATAATTGCAGAAAAAGCTGGTCCTATATTTTCTATATTTACTCCAATAACAATTAAAGCTGCTAATACATAGATTCCAGCCATAAATGGTACAATCTTTTCTGTTACTTTAGCAATACTACTAATACCTCCTAAAATTACAGTTCCTACTAGAATTGCGGTGATAACCCCAAACCAAAATCCATGACCTGCAAGTACTGGAAACTGACCCGCTAACTGCTCAAAAGATTGATTTGCTTGGAACATATTACCTCCTCCAAAAGAAGCTCCTACTGCTAAAATAGCAAAGAATACAGCTAAGAATTTACCAACTCCTTTAAGATTTCTTTTTTCTAAACCATAACGCAAGTAATTCATCGGACCTCCAAAAACACGTCCATCAGGAAGAATATCTCTATATTTTACTCCTAAAGTACACTCCACAAATTTTGAAGACATTCCTAAAAGTCCTGCTAGAATCATCCACATTGTTGCACCAGCTCCTCCTAATGAAACTGCCACTGCAACCCCAGCAATATTTCCTAGACCTACAGTTCCAGAAACTGCTGTAGCCAATGCTTGGAAATGTGTTACTTGACCTGGAGCATCTGGATCGTCATATTTTCCTTTTGCTAAATCTAACGAATGTTTAAATCCACGAATATTAATAAAGCCCATTCTAAGCGTAAAGAATGTTGCTCCTAATAACAACCAAACAACAATAAATGGAATGTTTTTTGTTTGAGGATCCCCGTTTGGATGTACTAATGCGATAGGCTCATCATATTTAATTTCTGCTAAATATTGAGCTCCTTGCTCAATAACATGCTTTTTATTGTCGGAATTGTAAATTACTCCACCTTCTTTTACCAAATATTTTAGCTCCCCGTTTGCTTGCGCAAAAGCATCTACGGTTCCTCCTGTTGATTTTGAAATAACAGCTATTTTATCTCCTTTATTAACATGAGATCCTTCTGGCTTTAACCATTGCTGTAAAGAGAATTTACCTTCTGTATCTGCATTCCATTCTGGAATTGAAATCAACTTTACATCTGCATATACAACTGGGTCATATATCCCTGTTGCAGCAAATGGATCCCAAAATAAAACGGAACCTAATCCTGCTACTGCTGGGGTCATGGTTCCGTTGAATATCTCTGTTATTGACTCGGTATCAATATTAAATGTTTTTTCGACCGACTTTCCTGTGGCGTCTTTAACTAATACCGAATAATCTACTCCTTCTGTTAAATTAATTGCCGTATTAGATTTAAGTGAAGTTTCTTGACTGCTCCACTTATATGTGTATGGGGGAGTTCCACCAGTAACTTCTAACTCTACTTGTCCGTCATTAATTTTATTTGACGGGTTAATTAAAGTTTCTTTTACTGTAAGTTCTTGTGCAAAAACTGCAACAGAACAAAGCATTATAAAAATCGAGAGAAATTGTTTTCTCATAAAGAATTATGTTTAGGTTATATTTAAATTAAGAATTCTTAAAACTGACGGGGCAATATCATAAAAAAAAGGCGTTTATTCAAATTTTACCCGTTAAATGTACTTTCTGCAATCTGAAAAAGCGTATTTAGCTTCTTTATTTGTTCCGGTTGACCAAGTACCATTAACTTAGAATTTGGCAACAATTGCACACTCGCATCTGGGTTGATTATATATTTTCCATCTGGCTGTTTATAACCAATAGCAGTACATCCTGTTTGTCTTCTTAAGTCTAAATCTACTAATGTTTTATACAGATAGCCATCTGGCAAATTATCTACTGCCACTTCTTCTAAATTAATTGTAGTTTCATCATCAATAGAAAGCTGATCCATAAATTCTATTAAATCTGGTAAAACCACTAAGGAAGCCATATGATCTCCTCCTATTTTATCTGGCATTATTGTTTTGTTGGCTCCTGCTAATTTTAGTTTTCTTTGAGAAGTTTCTTGAGAAGCTCTACTAATTATAACTATTTCTTTATTTAATTGTCTTGAAGAAAGTACAACAAATAAATTATCGGCATCATTAGGAAGGGTTGTAATTAAACATTCTGCTCTTTGGATTCCTGCTGCTTCAAGAGTTTCGTCTTCATTTGCATTTCCAATAACAAACAAGACTTCATCATTATGTTTATTAACCAATTCTTCATCTTGCTCAATAACAACAAATGATTTTCTATAGGCATTGAGTTTCTTTGCTGCTTGCATTCCATTTCTACCATAACCACAAATAATGATATGGTTATTAAGACTATCAACTTGTTTTTTCATTTTCCTAAATTTTATATTCTGAAGCGTACTTCTAGATAAAACATATTCTGTAACTACAGAAATAGCATATGCTACAATAAAAACACTCGAAGTAATAAGTACAATTGTAAATATTTTGGTGATATCGTCCGTTGGTCTTACTTCACTAAAACCAACTGTTGTAATAGTAATCACCGTCATATATGCGGCCTCCACCCAACTATAATTCCCAAGCAATCGATACCCAATAATTCCAAAAGAAAAAATAAAGAGTAATAAAGCTACTGCAATGTAAAACTTGGATTTAAATAATTTGAACATCTTTTAAACTTTGGATTTCTTACAACTAAATATGTGTTTCTACTCAATTAAACGGGTTTACAAATCAAACACAGAAGTTCGTTTTGTGTACACCAAATCTTTTAGTTTTAACCAAAAAGCTAAAGTCAAATACACTAAAAACCAAATCCCCAACGTAAAAAAAGAAGCATATATAAAAAATAACCTCACATTTTTTGTTTTCATTCCTAGCCTATCAGCCAATCTTGAAGAAACAGCATAGCCATTTTTTTCAAAATAATATCGAATGTCTTGAAAAGTATTCATAGTACAAATATAGAATTATCGATTCATTAATTTAACTCCTATTTCGCATTGCAAACATTTATTTTTACTACAATAATTATTATAGAGTTGTAGTTGAGCCTGACTCCCTAAAGCCGTATTAGTTTTAAAACCAATTTTATCAAAGCTATTAATAATTCTATTATCTTCTTTTTTAATTTTTTCAATCATTAAAAAAATACTTTCACTTGCATCTTCTCCTGTTGCTTTTAAATAACAGAATTTTAGTGGAAGAATGGTGTTAACAATAAGTAAATCTATAAAACTTTTACTGAGTTTTTTTATTTTAGATGAAGTTGTTTCTTTCCCAAAAGTATAATGTTGCTCCCAATAATTACTAGCTGAAACATCAAAAATAGTATAATAGTTTTCCAGCTCATTACAAGATACCAATTGCTGAAAAAGGTTAACTTCCTTATTGTATAACGAAGCTATTTGAGACAATCTAATTGTAGGAAAATTATAGGGACGTAATTTAAAATATGCAGGGGTTAAATGAGACTTTTTTAATGCGTATTTACTTTCTAGGTATTTATATTCTTCTTTTAAATCAATAAAATATTGATCGGCACATTCTACTTCTAACATATTTGAAACTCCAAATAACAGTGCCTCTACTGTTAAAACGGAATCTCTATTTTTTCTAAGGATCGAAAAAGGTAATTCTTCGGAAAGCTCAAAAAAAGCTTCTCCATTTATTTTTAATCCAAAATTTTTCAGAAGCATCTTATACAACACAGCTTCCCAATCATTTTTAGATTCTTTAAGTTTTTGGAGGATCAATTTTGATTTATCATTTAACCGTTCTACATACAAACGCTCTAACCAGCGGTTTCTAAAAAATGAATCAATTTCCGTTACCTCACTTTCACAATTTACAAAACTAGAACTCTTATTTATTAAAGCTTGATACGAGATAAGTGTTTCTTTCTGAAGAATGTTTTTTAAAACCAATGTAGCAATTGGAGAATTGTTTTTACTGAACACTTCTGTATTATGTTCCCAAACTACATGAAGAATTACATTAGTATAAGCTTCATCTTTTTCATGGTGGTGTGCATACCAAAATGATGATTTTTCATGAATTTCAACATTTCCAGCCCAATGCTGCCCATCTATTCTAAGTTGGGCATTTAAAAAGTCTGGACCAGCCAGTAAGTTATGAGTCCCTAAAGAAATAACCTCTAACGTTTCCCCGCTTTCAGTTTTCAAATTGTTAGTCGAAAACTTTTTAAACTTCCATATATAATGCAAAAAATCTTCTTTCAAAATAGTGACACCCCAAAATTTTGAAAGAAGATACTGAAAATTTATACAAATAGAACTTATTTACTCGATAATCGAGGTTTTAACTCCGGGCTTAGCCTCGAAATCAAAATGTGCTCCCTGTTTATATGCCTTATGGGCTTATCCCAGAGGTAGTTTACTATAAAATAAATTACTCTTCAACTACTTCACCTTCCCAGTTTGAAAAACCTCCTAATAAATTACTAGTATTTTCAAACCCAAGTTGATTCATTAAAGTACACGCTTGAGCACTACGCGCTCCAGAACGACAATAGACATAATAGTTTTTTGACTTGTCTAATTTTTCAACTTCGTCTAAAAAACCTTGTCCTTTATATATATCAATATTTATTGCATTTGGGATATATCCATCTTCCACCTCTTCTTCTGTACGTACATCCAAAATAACAGCATTGCTATCTTGTGCTAATTCCTCTGCCCACTCTTCTTGAGTTAAATCTGCCATAATTATTTTTTAAAATTAATATGAAAAAAATCCGAAGCAATTACTTCGGATTACAAATTTATATAAATCTTGTAGAATTAAAGCTTTAGATATCTTTAAAAATTAAATCCCAGAGGGTTTAAAGTTTAATAGAACACCCTATAGCTTTTGTATTTTTTATTTGAATTTCCTCTCCTACCAGCATGGCGTCTATTGCATTTGCTACATAAGCCTTTTCCACTGCTGCTTCGTCTTGATAATTATCGTCTATTGCACCAATATATTTTACAATATTACCATTGCTTGTTTTTTCAAGCAGAAAGCAATGAGGGGTGCGCTGAGCTCCATAAAGTGGCGATATATTTTGACCTTTGTCTACTAAATAAGGAAATGTATACCCCTTATTGGCAGCTCGTTCCTGCATTTGTTCGAAACTTTCCTCAGGACTTTTTGAAGGATTATTAGGGTTTATAGCTATTACAGGAACCCCTTTTAGTTTATACTTTTTATCCAAAGCAATAATCCTTTCTTCGTAGGCATTTGCATACGGACACGTATTACATGTAAATACAACTAAGAATCCTTTTGCGTCTTTATAGTCGGATAAAGAAACGGTCTTTCCGTCAATATTTTTTAACTTAAAATCTGCTGCCTTATCTCCTATCTCATACCCATCCCCTATTGAACTAGGAAATGTAAACGCACTGTTAGTGATAACCACCACAATGAGGAATATTATTTTTAACGGTTTCATTTTATGTAGGTTAGTTTAGTTAGTAATAAAACCCTTTAGTTGATCTTCTAATTCTATAAAGGTAAAAGATTTTTCATAAAAAGAACGGTTATTTTCATTAATTATTATTGTTGCTGGAATTGCCCCCGACCAATCTTTATCTACTTTTGGAATCCAACGATTCTGTTTAGGATCATCTAAAAGAATAACATTACTTTTTAATTTATTCTTCTCTATAAATGGAACCAATACATCATCCACTTTTTTGGGAAAGTCTAGGCTTACTAAAATAACTTCTACATTTTGTCCTTTATATTTATCATAAATTTTTTCAAAACTTGGAAGCTCTTCAACACAAGGTTTACACCAAGTAGCCCAAAAATTAACTACATAAGTTTTAGTATCGTTTGTTGCTATTAACTTTTCAAAACTGTCATAATCATACACAGGTATTGTAATATCCTTAGCCTTAATAATATCTATTGGTTCTACCATATTAAAATTATTTATGGCTACTACTTTACGTTCCGAATTGGACTCTTTACAACCAAATAACACCACTATAAATACTATTGTTACTATCGTTTTCATTCTCATTATTCATTAATTAGCATCTTATAAATGTATCAATAGGAAAGACATCTCAATAAGTTTTAACAATATTTTATAAGTTAAATGTTTTGCACTTCATTCAAATCATATTACATTTGTACATACAAATATTGTAATAACAAATGAAAATTGAAGACGCTATAAAATCTAATGCTATGCCAGATGGTAGAAAAACTGCTATACATATTATGTATACAGCCAATGCCATTCAGGATAAATCGGCAGAGATTCTAAAGCCATTTGGAATTACACCCCCGCAATTTAATGTATTGCGCATTTTAAGAGGCCAAAAAGGGAAGCCTGCCAACCTTTGTAACATTCAAGAACGAATGATTAGCAAAATGAGTAATACTACTCGTTTAGTTGATAAGTTAATTACTAAAGGACTGGTAAATAGAGTTACTTGTGAAGAAAATAGGCGGAAAGTAGAAATTAGTATCACAGAGAAAGGACTAAAATTACTTTCTGAAATAGATGAGCCTATTGATCTTCAAAATGAAAATATTATAAAAAATCTATCTTCAGAAGAAATAGAGCAATTAAATAATATACTTGAAAAAATAAGAGGTTAAAAAAATTTAAAACAACAATTGTACATACAACTAATGTAAAAACAACAATCATGAGTACTTATAACAATAATTTAAATTGGCGTTATGCCACCAAAAAATTTGATGCCACCAAAAAGGTATCAGAAAAAGACCTAGAAGCTTTAAAAGAAGCTATCCAATTATCTGCTTCTTCTTATGGATTACAACCTTATAAAGTAATTATAGTTTCCGACCAAGAAACTAAAGAGAAATTAAAGCCGGTAGCTTGGAACCAGTCGCAAATTACAGATGCTTCACACATCGTTATTTTTGCTAGCATTAACAACTTTGGAGAAGACCATATCAATGATTTTATAAAAAGTGTAAGTGAAACAAGAGATTTAGCTATTGAAAATCTTCAAGGCTATTCAGATTTAATGAAAAACTCATTAATGCCTCTTCCAGAAGACATTAGAAATATATGGTCTGCAAAGCAAACCTATATTGCGCTTGGAAATTTATTGTCTGCAGCAGCAGATTTAAAAATTGACACTTGCCCGATGGAAGGTTTTGAAGCTGATAAATTTGCAGACATTTTAGGTTTAAAAGAGCTTGGCTTAACTCCTTCTGTAATTGCACCTATAGGGTACCGTTCTGAAGAAGATGAAACACAACACTATAAAAAAGTTAGAAAGTCTACAGAAGAATTATTTATCAATATTTAAAAACAATAGAATACGCAATATATTATAAAGAATTATTAAAAAAATAAACATATGAAAAATAAAATATTAAAATCAGTAACAATATTCGCAGTAGTATTAGGAACATCATCTTTTACAGAACCAGATACCAAAAAAGTAGATACCGAAAAGAGTGAAATTACTTGGAAAGGTTATAAAGTAACAGGATCTCATGAAGGTACTATTTCTTTAAAAAGCGGAGAGTTAAAATTTGATGGAGATAAACTTATAGGAGGAGAATTTGCAGTAGATATGACTACAATTGGTGCTACCGATTTAAGTGGAGAATACAAAACAAAACTAGATGGTCATTTAAAATCTAATGATTTCTTTGGTGTTGAGAATCATCCTACAGCTACTTTAGTAATTACAAAGGTAAATCCTACTGGTAAAAATTCTTACGAAGTTACTGGAGACCTAGCTATTAAAGGCAAAACAAATCCTATAACTTTTGAAATGTCTGTATACGGGAGTAAAGCTACAGCAAATTTAAAAATAGACAGAACAAAATACGATGTTCGTTACGGTTCTGGAAGTTTCTTTGACAACCTTGGGGACAAAACAATATATGATGAATTTGATTTAGTAGTAGATTTAGTATTCTAAATCAATTCATTCCCAAACCTTAAAAAAGCTGCCTCTGGGCAGCTTTTTTTTTGGCAACTTTCTAACATTCAAAAAGAATTTAGTTGTAAATACTCTTTTTAGTTTGATAAATGAAAATTGATTTCTATATTTGGTTCATCAATGAGAACAATTAGAAGAAATACTTGGTGGTGGTCTAACTTACGTAAAACGTCGTGAGGTAGCATTGCTGTGATATTTTTAAAATATACAAAAAGGCTTGTCAATCACGACAAGCCTTTTTTTTATTTAAAAAGTTACACAGAAATCAACTACCTCGAGGCAAAACCTACAGGTATTTAAAGGAAAATAATTTAATCCATTTCGACCAAGAGCCGTTCGGTAAACTAAGGACAGGCTCTGGGGATAAAAACCCTCAATGAGGAATTTAATAAAAGTTATGAAATGCCTATTAGCAGTTTTATCAAACCAAACAATGTAATAATTGATGGCATTACATCCGACTTTTAAAAAAGCAATAAAAATAAACGTATGAAAACATATCATTTAAAAACTAATTACAAACAAATACTAGCGGACACCATTACTCCTGTAAGTGTTTACTTAAAAATACGAGACCGCTATCCAAATAGTATCCTGCTAGAAAGTAGCGATTATCATGCAAACGATAACAGTTTTTCTTATATCTGTTTTAATCCAATTGCTACAATTAAGGTTGAAAACAATGTTATTTCAAAAACATTTCCAGACGGGGAATCTTCAGAAGAAAAAATCACAAAAGAGGTGCATGTGCCGTCGGTTATTGAAGATTTTACAAAGCATTTCAAAACCGATAAAACCGATTTTAAGTTTATAAACAACGGTCTTTTTGGCTACATTGCTTATGATGGGGTTCAATATTTTGAGGATCTTGAAATTTCTAAAAAACAAGATTCTTTAAATATTCCTGATATTTATTATGCAGTTTACCAAAATATAATTGCCATCAATCATTTTAAAAATGAAGCCTATATCTTTTGTCATTGTTATGATTGCGACACTAATATTGACGATATCCATCAACTTCTTCAAGCTAAAAACTTTGCTTCCTATAATTTTAATAAAGTAGGCGAGCCTACCTCTAAATTAGAAGATAACGATTATAAAAAATTAGTAGAAAATGCAAAAAAACATTGTCACAGAGGGGATGTTTTTCAATTAGTTCTTAGTCGCAGATTTGCACAAAAATTTAAAGGGGATGAATTTAATGTCTACAGAGCATTACGCTCCATAAACCCCTCCCCTTACCTGTTTTATTTTGACTATGGAAACTTTAAAATTTTCGGAAGTTCTCCAGAAGCTCAATTAATTGTAAAAGACAACAAAGCAGAAATCCATCCAATAGCGGGAACATTTAAGCGTACTGGAAACGATGAAAAAGATGCGGAATTAGCAAAACAATTGGCGGTGGACGAAAAAGAAAATAGTGAACATGTAATGTTAGTTGACTTAGCAAGAAACGACCTCAGCAGAAATGGAAATACAGTTGAAGTAGAAACCTATCGAGAAGTACAATTTTTCTCTCATGTTATTCATTTAGTCTCTAAAGTTACAGGACAGAAAAAGAAAGAAATTCCAACAATGCAAGTAGTTGCAGATACCTTTCCCGCTGGAACTCTAAGTGGAGCACCAAAATATATGGCAATGCAACTTATTGATAAATATGAAGCTACCAATCGAGATTATTATGGAGGAGCAATAGGCTTTATGGATTTTGAAGGGAATTTTAATCACGCTATTATGATCCGTACTTTTTTAAGTAAAAATCACGAGCTGTACTATCAAGCTGGCGCAGGGATTGTTTCTGAATCAAAACCAGAAAGCGAATTACAAGAAACATATAACAAATTAGGAGCTTTGAAAAAAGCTATGGAAATGGCGGAAGATATATAGCTGATAGTTTTTTGGTTATGGTAACAACAAACCATTTCCAATAAAACTTTCAACTTTAAAATTTTACAAACTTATAGAAATGAAAAAAGTATTAGTTATAGATAACTACGACAGTTTTACTTACAACTTGGTGCACTATTTAGAAGATTTAGGTTGCGAAGTAACTGTAAGAAGAAACGACCAATTAACCATAGAAGACGTGGCTCCTTTTGACAAGATTGTCCTCTCTCCAGGTCCTGGAATTCCAGAGGAAGCGGGTTTATTAAAAGAAATTATAAAAACCTATGCGCCTAGCAAAAGTATTTTTGGGGTTTGCCTAGGGCAGCAAGCTATTGGAGAAGTATTTGGTGGGAAACTCATTAATATAGATGAAGTTTACCATGGAGTGGCTACAAAAATTGAAATCACCCAAGAAGATCCTATTTATAAAGGTTTACCAAAAGAAATTGAGGTAGGAAGGTATCACAGCTGGGTAGTAGACCCTAATTTGCCCGACGTTTTAAAAGCTACTTCATATGATAAAAACGGACAAGTAATGTCTCTTACTCATACCGAATATGATGTCTGTGGAGTTCAATACCATCCTGAATCGGTTTTGACTCCAGATGGTAAAAAAATATTAGAGAATTGGCTTACTAAATAGATGTTAGAATTAAGTACAAAGTAGTTAGATTAAATATTTAAATCGATTTTTTTAAACACTAACCACTTAACTAACAACTCAATACTATTAAAATGAAAGAAATACTAAACAGACTTATAAATCACGAAACCATATCGAAAGAAGAAGCTAAAAATGTATTAGTAAATATTTCGAATGGTTCGTACAATACAAGTCAGATTGCGGCTTTTTTGACCGTTTACATGATGCGAAGCATCACTATTGAAGAATTAGAAGGTTTCCGAGATGCCCTTTTAGATTTATGCTTGGCTGTAGATTTAAAAGATTACAATGCTATAGACTTATGTGGAACTGGAGGTGATGGCAAGGACACTTTTAACATCTCAACATTGGCATCTTTTGTTACTGCTGGTGCTGGAGTACATGTTACTAAACATGGAAATTACGGAGTTTCTTCTAAATGTGGTTCTAGTAATGTAATGGAATATTTAGGAATTAAATTTTCAAACAATCAAGATTTCTTAAAAAAATCTATTGACAAAGCTGGAATCTGTATTTTACACGCGCCCCTTTTCCATCCTGCCATGAAAAATGTGGCTCCAATTAGAAAAGAATTGGCTGTAAAAACCTTTTTTAATATGCTCGGTCCCATGGTAAACCCAGCTTTTCCTAAAAATCAAATGGTAGGCGTTTTCAATTTAGAATTAGCTAGAATGTATGGCTATCTATATCAAAACACCGATAAGAATTATACCATTTTACATGCTTTAGATGGTTATGATGAAATCTCCCTGACAGGGCCTGCAAAGGCTATCCGTAATCAAACCGAGCAAATGCTTTCTGCTCAAGATTTTGGTGTAAAAGAACACACTCAAGCAGCTATTACAGGAGGAGATTCTATAGAAGCTTCCGCTAAAATTTTTGTAGATGTTTTAAGCGGAAAAGGTACAGAAGCACAAAATAATGTGGTATGTGCCAATGCAGGAATGGCCATTGCAACGGTAAAAGAACTCACTCCAATTGAAGGTTTTGAACTAGCCAAAGAATCGCTTTTAAGCGGAAAAGGAATGGAAGCGTTTAAGAAATTGAAAGATTTAACAATTTAAGGATTGAAAGATGGGAGTTGGGAGACGGAAAACGCATAGAAAATTAAAAGATTGAAGAATTGAAAGATTGAAGGACTTGATAGGTGATGGATGTCGGAAAAAACTATTATTTAAAATATGGAAACGTATAAGAAATTTAAAGATTATGACTAAGTCTTTTGAAGAATTTGAAGTCTATAAAAAAGGAATCCTATTAGCTAAATTGATTTTTGAATTAGTAAACAACAAACCTTTTGAAAGAGAATTTGGATTCAAAGATCAAATAAAAAGAGCTGTAATTTCAATAACTAATAACATAGCTGAAGGATCTGAATATAATAACAACAAACAATTTATTAAATATTTGAAAATTGCAAAAGGTAGTTGTTCAGAAGTAAGAAGCAGGTTGATTTTAGCAAAAGAATTGGAATTAACATCTCCATTAGAGATTGAAAAAAGTTATTATTTAAGTATCGAAATTTCTCAAAACCTATCCAATTTCATCAAATATTTAAAAACTAAAATGTAAAGTTAAATATGCCTATATCAAATTATTCAATCTTTCAATTCTTCAATCATTAAATCTTATAAACAGAAAAAATGAACATCCTAGATAAAATAGTAGCAGATAAAAGAAATGAAGTTGCTTTAAAAAAAGAATTAATTCCTATTTCACAATTGGAGTCAAGCGTGCTCTTTGAGCGTGATTGTGTTTCTTTAGCCAATAAACTGAGCGCTAGCAACACTGGCATTATTGCCGAGCATAAACGTCGTTCTCCTTCAAAATCGGTTATCAATCAATCTTTAAACGTACAAGATGTAGCAAAAGGTTATGAAGATGCAGGAGTATGCGGGATGTCGGTTTTAACAGATGGCAAGTATTTTGGAGGCTCTTTAGACGATTTGCTATTGGCTAGAGCCGCTGTTCAAATGCCTTTATTACGAAAAGAATTTATCATCGATCCTTATCAGATAATAGAAGCTAAAGCTTTTGGTGCTGATGTAATTTTATTAATAGCAGCTATTTTAACTCGCAATGAGATAAAATCATTATCTGAAGCAGCTAAAAATTTAGGTTTAGATGTATTATTAGAGATCCATAATGAAGAAGAATTACAGAAATCTATTATGCCGAGTCTGGATATGTTAGGAGTAAACAATCGGAATTTAAAGACTTTTGAGGTGAGTTTAGACATCAGTAAAACCTTATCAGAAAAAATTCCTCACGATTTTGTAAAAGTGTCGGAAAGTGGAATTAGTTCTATTAAAGCTATAAAAGACCTACAGCAATTTGACTACAAAGGCTTCTTAATAGGCGAGAATTTTATGAAAACTGGAGATCCAGGAGCAAGTGCAAAAGAGTTTATTGGGAAATTAAAAAATTGGTAAAGCTGTAAATTTGTTAAGTAATTACCTTCAATTCTATCTCTAACTGATACAAAAAAATGGACAAATCGGATTCAAATAACACTCTCAAACCCAAACATCAACATAGAAGCGTTGAGATAGGTCTCAAAATATGTGGAATGAAATATGAAGATAATATCAGAACTATTGCAGGGTTACAACCAGATTATCTCGGGTTTATTTTTTATGAAAAATCGGCACGTTTTAATGAGGACGTTATTCCAGAATTACCAAAAAATATCAAAAAAATAGGTGTTTTTGTAAACGCAACTATTGATTATATAATTGAAAAAGTTAATCAGCATCATTTAAACGGAGTTCAATTACATGGAGATGAGTCGGTCGAATTTTGTCAAAATCTAAAAAAAGAACTTCCTCATAAAACAATAATCATAAAAGTGTTTTCTATTAAAGATGAATTTGATTTTTCAATCTTGTCTCCGTATGAAAAAATAGCCGATTATTATTTATTCGACACCAAAGGGAAACTCCCTGGAGGCAACGGATATACCTTTAATTGGGAAGTACTAAAAAATTATCCATCAGAAAAACCGTTCTTTCTAAGTGGCGGAATTGGTACAGAACACATTGAAAAAATAAAACATATCAATCCTAATCTCCCAATTCATGCTATTGATGTAAATAGTAAATTTGAAGTGGAACCTGGATTAAAAAACGCAGCACAATTAAAAGATTTTATTTCGAGATATAAAAATGTTTCTAGAGAATAGAATTGGGGACTAGGAAATTAAAAGAGATATAGTCACTACTCTTTTCCTCCCTACTTTAAACTTTAAAACATTCAACTTTACAACTAAAAAAAATGGACACATACAATGTAAACGAAAAAGGATATTATGGAGAATTTGGAGGTGCATATATTCCAGAAATGCTCTATCCAAATGTTGAAGAACTACGTCAGCAATATCTTTCAATTATGAATGAAGATTCTTTCAAGGAAGAATTCAATCAATTACTAAAAGATTATGTAGGACGCCCTTCTCCATTATATTTTGCCAAGCGATTGTCTGATAAACATGGAGCAAAAATTTATTTAAAAAGGGAAGACCTTAACCATACAGGAGCTCATAAAATAAACAATACCATCGGGCAAATATTAATGGCCAAAAAGTTAGGCAAGAAAAGAATTATTGCTGAAACAGGCGCTGGACAACATGGTGTTGCAACCGCTACTGTTTGTGCACTTATGGGTATAGATTGTGTAGTTTATATGGGAGAAATTGATATTGCTCGCCAATCTCCAAATGTGGCTCGAATGAAAATGCTTGGAGCCGAAGTACGCCCTGCCCTCTCTGGGAGTCGCACTCTTAAAGACGCCACCAACGAGGCTATTCGAGATTGGATTAACAACCCAGTAGATACGCATTACATTATTGGATCGGCTATTGGTCCACATCCATATCCAGATATGGTAACACGCTTTCAAAGCATTATTTCCGAAGAAATAAAATGGCAGCTACAAGAAAAAGAAGGTCGCCAAAATCCCGATTATGTAGTAGCTTGTATAGGTGGAGGAAGTAACGCTGCAGGTACTTATTATCATTTTTTAGATGATGAAAAAGTAGGTATCATAGCTGTAGAAGCCGCTGGAAAAGGTATTGACTCTGGGGAAAGTGCTGCTACTTCAGTTTTAGGAAAAGAAGGCATTATTCACGGATGTAAAACCCTGTTAATGCAAACTCCCGATGGGCAAATTACTGAGCCTTATTCCATTTCGGCAGGATTAGATTACCCTGGTGTTGGTCCAATGCATGCACATTTGTATAATTCGGGTCGTGGAGAATTTTTCTCTGTAACCGATGATGATGCTATGAAAGCAGGATTAGAATTATGCAAAACAGAAGGAATTATTCCTGCAATTGAAAGTTCTCATGCCTTGGCAATATTTAATCATAAAAAATTCAACCAAAATGACGTTGTTGTAATTAGTTTATCCGGTCGTGGCGACAAGGATTTAAATACATACATTGATTATTTTGATTTGTAAAACGCAAATAAGAAACAAATGAACAGAATCAGTAAAAAACTGGAAGAAAATAAAAAACTGTTATCCATCTATTTTACGGCAGGTTACCCAGCTATAGAAGATACAGTACCCGTTATAGAAGCGCTTCAAGAAAGTGGAGTTGACATGCTCGAAATCGGACTCCCATTTTCCGATCCGCTGGCAGATGGTCCTACCATACAAGCAAGCTCTACGCAGGCACTTAAAAACGGAATGACTACAGAAAAGCTTTTTCAACAACTAAAAGATATTCGCAAAACAGTCCACATTCCGTTAATTATTATGGGGTATTTCAATCCTATTTTACAATATGGTGTAGAAGCTTTTTGCCAGAAATGCTCCGATATTGGTATTGACGGACTCATTATCCCAGACCTTCCTGTAGATGTTTACCATGAGCAATATCAAGCAATATTTGAAAAACACGGACTCATAAATGTATTTTTAATTACACCGCAAACCTCAGAAGCACGGATTCGTTTTATAGATTCGGTTTCTAACGGGTTTATTTATATGGTAAGTTCTGCCAGTGTAACAGGAGCTAAAAGCAATTTTGGGGATGCTCAAAGTGAATATTTTGAAAGAATTGCGAATATGAATTTAAAAGCACCACAAATTGTTGGCTTTGGTATTAGCAATGCCGAAACTTTTAAAGCTGCCACAACACATGCCAAAGGAGCAATTATAGGCTCTGCTTTTATCAAAATGATTCAAGAAAAAGGAATTAAAGGCATTGATGCTTTTGTTAAAGGAATTCAATAAAAAAACACACTTTAATTGTAAACTCGTCTAAACGAGTTCTATTAAGAAGGTCTAGGAGTTAATTTCCTAGACCTTTTTTAACACTTTTTCTTTCTATAAAACCTCATCCTTTTACCCTTCTACAGCTAGAATTATAGTGCTTTTGCATTAAATCTTATAATTCTATTCTTAAATTTTAATTGTACTCTAACGTTATATGTTAAAATATAAATTAAACAAACGTTTAATTTAAACAATTGTTTAAATTAAACAAACGTTTAATTTAAACAATTGTTTAATTTTGCACAGAATTTCTAACATTCATTTTTATGGAGTTAAATGAGAAGCAAATAAAAATACTAGAAGTAGCAGAAAAAATGTTTGCCGAAAACGGATATGATGGCACTTCTATTAGAGCTATTGCTAAAGAGGCAGACATTAATATTGCAATGATTTCTTACTATTTTGGATCTAAAGAGAAACTACTAGAATCTCTTTTGAGCTACAAAACAGCAAACTTCACTATGGAGTTAGAATCTATTTTATCTAAAGACATAGATTACCTACAGAAAATTGATGAAATAGTTACTGTATTAGTTGCCAGAATTCATAGAAATAGACGTGTTTATAAGATTATTCACTTTGAATATTCAAATGAAACGCGTCAAATAGATTTTGAAAGTTACATTCAGATAAAGAAAAACAATTATTTAATTATTGAAGACTTTGTTAAGAAAGGACAAAAGGCAGGAGTATTCTCAAAAAAAGTAAATATCCCTTTAATAATCCCAACTGTATTAGGATCATATTTCAATTTTTATTACAACAAACGGTTCTATAAAGACATCCATCAACTGTATACCACAGATTCCTTAGATGATTTTATACACACAATTCTTACAGACCATATAAAACAAACAATAAAAGCACTATTAACTTATGAAGCGTAAAATTATATTCATATGCCTACTAGGTATTTTAGGTATTAAAAACATGCAATCGCAGGAAACCTCGCTTACGCTAGAGGAAGCTATTAAATTAGCGCTCCTAAACAGCGACGAGTCAAAAATTGCAGACACTAAAGTAAACACTGCTGGCTATGAAGTAAAAGTAGCAAAAAGCAAACGGTACCCAGATTTAAAAATTGCTGGACAATACCAACACCTTACTAAGGTTAACGCCGATATAAAATTTGATACTGGCGGACAACAAAATGGAGCTGCAGAACCAGACATTAGCAGTTTAATGCTTGGACAAGCAACTGCTTCTGTTCCTATTTTTACAGGTTTTAAACTAAATAATTTAGTAAAAGCTAGTAAAAATAATTATGAAGCGGCTACACTAGATGCTAAAAGTGATAAAGAAGATATTGCATTACAGACAGTAAATGACTACGTAAATTTATACAAAGCCCATAAAACTGTAGCGCTTATCCAAGAGAACCTAAAAAGTGCTCAACAGCGTGTAAAAGATTTCACCGCTATGGAACAAAATGGCCTTTTAGCGAGAAATGATTTATTGAAAGCTCAATTACAAGAATCTAATATTGAAGTTAGTTTAGAGGAAGCCAAAAAGAATGAAAAGATTTTAAACTTCAGCTTGGTAACTACCTTAAAAATGCCAAAAAACACTAAAATTAATATTGAAGATAATAATTTTCAACTTACTCTTGGTTCTGAGTTAAATGATAGTATTCAAAGAAGCGATTTAAGAGCATTAGAATACCGAAAAGAAGCTGCTGAAAACAATATCAAAGTAGCTCAAAGTAAATACTACCCAAGTATTTCTTTAATGGGAGGTTATGTTGCATTAGACATTAAAAATGCACTTACCATTACAGATGCTATGAATTTTGGGGTTGGAGTGTCTTATAATTTAGCTGATATTTTTAAAGCAAAAAGTGATGTTAAAGTTGCTAAAAGTCAAGCTGAAGAACTACAACATACTATAGATATGGTTCAAGATAAAATTCAGATTCAAATTGAAGATGCTACTCAAAACTACAATCTTGCCAATAAAAAATACGATGTATATCTAAAGTCTGAAGAACAAGCTATTGAAAATTATAGAATTGTAAAAGATAAATATGACAATGGATTGGTAGACACCAACGATTTACTTGAAGCAGATATTGACCAGCTTCAAGCTAAAATCAATTTGGCATATTCTAAAGCAGACATCATACAAAACTATTATGAGCTTTTAAATGCTCAAGGACAAATAAACACAGACGTACAATAATCTACTATTATCAATAAAATGGAACAAAAGAAAAAAACAAACAAGAAATTCACCCTCATTATCGGTTCTTTAATCATTATAGGAATTATATACGGTGGAATTAAAATAGTTCATTCTTTTTCTCATGAAGAAACAGATGATGCACAAATAGAAGCTAATATGAGTCCGATAATCCCTCATGTAGGTGGTTATGTTGAAAAAGTATATGTGAGCGATAATGAAAAAGTTAAAAAAGGAGATACACTTTTCACTATTAATGATCAAGATTATATGGTACAGTTAGAGCAAGCAAAAGCTGCGCTAGCAGGAGCCGAGAGTCAATTAATAGTAGCAAAAGCAAGTATTGGTTCTTACCAAGCTAATGTAGCTACTTCTAATGCGCAAGTAAACTCTGCAGAAGGAAATTTAGAGAATGCAAAAATTACTTTATGGAGAGCAGAAAATGACTTTAAACGTTATGAGAATTTATATAAAAATCACTCTATAACCGAACAACAATACGAAGAGGCGCTTGCTGCTAAGCAATCCGCAGAGAAACAATTAGAAGTATTAAAAAGTCAGCAAAACGCAAGTGCTAGTCAACGTAAAGCTGCGGTTTCTCAAACAGAAATTTCAGAAAAACAAGTGGCAGTTGCCGAAGCAAATGTAAAAAGTGCACAAGCACAATTAGATGCTGCGAGACTAAACTTAAGTTACACTTTTGTTACTGCGCCTATAGACGGACAATTATCTAACGTTGATTTACAAGAAGGGCAATTTGTTCAACCAGGACAATCGTTATTTTATCTAGTAAATACTAACGATAAATGGGTGGTAGCAAACTTCAAAGAAACCCAATTAGAAAAAATGAGTATTGGGCAAAAAGTAACTATAGAAGTAGATGCTTATCCTGGAGAAGAATTCAATGCGGTAATTACTGCTTTCTCTCCAGCAACAGGAGCTAAATTTTCTTTATTACCTCCAGATAATGCTTCAGGAAACTTTGTTAAAACAATACAACGTCTTCCAGTTAAAATAGATTTTTCAAAAGATAACGACACTGAAAAACTAGCAAAATTACGTTCAGGAATGAATGTTTTGGTAGATGTTCATTTAAAATAAGTTATGGCAGAAGCACAAGTTCAAGTTCAAGACGAAGACAGTTTAGTAGAATATGGTTTTACTAGGGTCATAATAACCATTACGGCTATTCTTTGTGCCCTTCTAGAAATTATTGACACTACAATTGTTAACGTTGCATTAAACGACATGAGAGGTAGCTTAGGGGCTTCTCTTACAGATATTGCCTGGGTTATTACGGCCTATGCAATTGCAAACGTAATTATTATCCCAATGACCAGTTGGTTGTCTAAACAATTTGGGAGACGTAATTACTTTGCAGCTTCAATTATAATATTTACTGCAGCATCCTTTTTGTGTGGAAATGCAACAAATTTATGGGAACTAGTAGCTTTCCGATTCATACAAGGTATGGGAGGCGGAGCATTACTAGTTACGGCCCAAACAATTATTACAGAAACGTACCCTGTTGCAAAAAGAGGAATGGCACAAGCTATTTATGGAATGGGAGTAATTGTTGGTCCTACATTAGGACCTCCATTAGGTGGTTATTTAGTAGATAATTTCTCTTGGCCATATATATTTTATATCAATGTGCCTATTGGAATTATTGCCACATTTTTAACCATTATATATATTAAAAGTCCAAAGTATGGAGAAAAGCTAAAAGCAAGTCAAGTAGACTGGTGGGGTATTATCTTTCTAGCTTCTTTTATTGGTTCCTTGCAATATATTTTAGAGCACGGACAACAAGACGATTGGTTTGCAGATACCACTATAATAATACTAACTATTGTATCTGGTCTAGGATTGTTATTATTTATATGGAGAGAACTTGTATATGAACACCCAATTGTAAACCTCAGAGTTTTAAAAGATTACAACCTAAGAATCGGTACTATTTTAACATTTATTCTTGGTTTTGGTTTGTATGGTTCTACCTTTATTATTCCAATTTACACCCAATCTATTTTAGGATGGACAGCCACCGATGCTGGTTTACTACTAGTTCCAAGTTCTGTTACCACCGCACTAATGATGCCTATTATTGGTAAACTTTTAGAGCGTGGAGTTCCACAAAAATACTTAGCAGCCATTGGGTTTGTAGTATTCTTTATTTATAGTTATTGGATGTATAACATGATGACTCCAGATACTGGTTCCGAACATATGTTTTGGCCTCTAGTAGCGCGTGGATTTGGGTTAGGATTACTATTTGTTCCAATAACAACCTTATCTCTTTCTACATTAAGAGGAAAAGACATTGGAGAAGGTGCCGCATTTACAGGGATGATGAGACAATTAGGGGGATCTTTTGGGATTGCAATTATCACTACGTTTGTTGCCAGATTAAGTCAGCAACACCGAGTGGACTTATTACCAAACCTCTCAAAAATTGATTTTAAAGTACAGGAGCGATTGCAAGCGTATCAACAAATGTTTATGTCGAAAGGTTTTAGTGTAAACGAATCTTTAGATAAAGCATATCAATTAATGGAAGGAAGTATTACCTTACAAAGTACGGTATTGTCTTACATGGATATATTTTTATATTTGGGGATTCTATTTCTAATTTGCGTTCCTTTTGTATTAATGATTAAAAAAGGTAAAGGCAAAGTTGATGCTTCAGCAATGCACTAACTATTTAAATGTTAAACCATTAACAATAACTTACAATTGTTTTAAGAGCCTTTTCCCAAGTTCATTTGTATCTTTAAGTAAACTAAAAAAAAGAAATTATGAGCACTATTAAAGATAAAAAATGGAAAAGAAAACAAGAACAAACAAATCCTACAAACCCAACGGGAAATAGGAATATAGATACTAATAAGTTTGATATTGATGAGAAAACCATCAAAGATCAACAGAATAAAAAATAAAATCCCCCAATAATTTGTACCGATAATCAATTAATTATCATACAAAATATTTAATATACTGAAGCACTCTAAAATCAATAGTATTGAGATTAGGGTGCTACTTTTTAAGTGCTTTATATTCTGGTTTAGCTCCCACCGCCCTATTTGCCGCTCCCGATGGGGCTGTTAATGAAACTGTTTTTATATTTCGATTCCCAATTTTAAATTGATACTCACGAGGTACATCCGAAGAAATAGTTTCTAATTTTATTCCTTTATCCTTTAATTGCTTCCTAAAAAGATATTCAGGACCATTTTTACTATTTCCTCCCATAAATAAAATGGTATCAATAGTAGGATTTTCTTTTAAATAAAAAATCAAATCCCGGCATTCTATATTCTTCATCCCCAAATCTGACGCGTCTATTTGTTCTCTTTCTGCGGAAGCAACTATATCACAAATCCCAATTTGATAGGCTGCCAAAAATAATTTACGCTGCTGTATAGCTTCTTCCGTAGTTTCAAAAACTAAATTCAAACTGAAGATTCTATTTAAAATGGGCCACAAATATCCATCTCTACTTCCGTAAGAAAAATCTACATCGCCTTCTTTAAACACTTTTTCCGTAAATCTTGGCGGAGGTAATGTTCCTACAATTAATTTAGTTGCATTTTTAGGAATAAATGGGGAATAAGGATGTGTATGAAGAAACATATTTTTTAATTTATTGTTGTCCGATAAAAGCTAACAGAATTTATTGGACTCCACTTATATCAAGGTTCAAAATGAGATTTTCAAGATAGACCCTTGCTATTAATAAAAAAGTTTTTTTAGTAATGTTGCTTTTTTAAACTACATATTTTAAGATAGTTAAAATTTAGTCTTTGTTCTTTTTCTTACAGCGAAGCGGTCTTATATTTTTACTCGGACATTAATGATTTTAATTAGAAGGACAAATTAAGTAACTTTAGTCAAATTTTAAATGAAAACGTAATGGGAAAAGGAGATAAAAAAACAAAACGCGGAAAAATAAGTAGAGGAAGCTACGGAGTAAGACGCAGAAGAAAAATTAAAAAGCAAACTCCTGTAGAAGAAAGAATAAGTGTAGACACTAAAAAATAGTTATAATAATCAAAGGTTTAAAAGCAATGTACAGTTGCCGAACTGAGCTTGTCGAAAGGAGCTTGTCGAACTGAGCTTGTCGAAGTTTCAAGCAACTAACTCTTAAAAACATCCTTCGACAAGCTCAGGGTGACATATAGAACTTAAACACTTTATACACCTTTCAATAGGTGTGTTTTTCAATTTTATTAGTATGATTTTGTTAGATTAAAACACCCAAATAGTGGTACTTTTACCTCACAAAAACTAATTCATTTTTCTTTTTAGTGTATTCTTCACTAAACGAATATCCGTCGTAATTAAAGCCTTTTAAATCTTCAATGGTTTTAGCATCGGTATCTACAATATACCTAACCATAGAGCCTCGAGCCTTTTTGGCAAAAAAGCTAATTATTTTTAGTTTGTCATTCTTCCAATCTTTAAAAACTGGAGTAATCACAGGAACTTTCAATGCTTTTTCATCAACAGCACCAAAATATTCATTACTAGCTAAATTTAAGAAAAGTTCGTCTTCCGAAAGTTCTTCATTGAGTTTTGCTGTCACTTTTTTCTTCCAAAACTCATAGAGATTTTTATTTTTTCCTACAGTTAATTTCGTTCCCATTTCCAAACGATACGCTTGCATTAAATCTAATGGTTTTAATACCCCATAGAGTCCGCTTAAAATTCGTAATCTATCTTGAAGAATAGACAATTTTTCTTTCGGAATATTATAAGCATCCAACCCAGTATACACATCTCCATTAAAAGCAAAAACTGCTGGTCTTGCATTTTCAGGAGTAAAGGGTGTTGTAAAATCTTGATTCCGTTGCCAGTTTAAATCTGCTAACTTATCAGAAATACTCATCAGCTCAGAAAGTTTTTTAGGCGATTTCTTTTGGAGCACCGTATTCAACTTTTCAGCTTCTGGTAAAAAATCGGGTTGTGTATATTTTTCTGTAGGCAATTTTGATTCGAAATCTAACGACTTTGCTGGCGATACAACTATCTTCACGTATATAGGATTTTAATTATTCAACTTCTATTTCAAAGTTAAAGATACAATCTATGTTTTACTTTTTTCAGTTTATAGATTCAGTGTTTTCTATTGATAGATTAGTAAAATTTATAATGCCTTTATAGTCTAGGCATAAGCACTCAGGTAAGCGCCTCCATATTTATATTGCTTATTCGGTAATTTCTTGATGTTTGGCATAGCCTCTCCACTTTTCTATACATTCCTGCATATCTTCTGGAATTTCAGTATCAAAACTTAGAAATTTTCCTGTTACAGGGTGTTCAAAACCAAGTGTTTTAGCATGCAATGCCTGCCTTGGTAAAATTTTAAAGCAATTTTCTACAAATTGTTTATACTTACTAAATGTAGTTCCTTTTAATATTTTTTCACCTCCATAACGTTCGTCATTGAACAAAGTGTGTCCAATATACTTCATATGAGCTCGTATTTGGTGAGTCCTTCCAGTTTCTAATTTACAAGAAACTAAGGTAACATATCCAAAACGCTCCAACACTTTAAAATGTGTAATTGCTTCTTTTCCATTATCTCCTTCAGGAAAAACCGTCATTTGCAAACGGTTTTTGGGATGCCTCCCAATATGCCCTTCCACAGTTCCCTCTTCTTCCTCTATATTCCCCCAAACTAATGCAACATATTCCCGTTCACTAGTTTTATTAAAAAACTGTTTAGATAGATGCGCTAACGCCTCTTCTGTTTTGGCTACAACCAAAAGTCCGCTAGTATCTTTATCTATTCTATGTACCAATCCTGGGCGCTCATTGCTATTCATCGGAAGGTTTTCGAAATGATAAATAAGTGCATTTATTAAAGTTCCAGAGTAATTTCCATGTCCAGGATGCACCACCATTCCTGCAGATTTATTTACCACCAAAAGGGTATCATCTTCATAAACTACATCTAAAGGAATGTTTTCTGGAGTTAATAAATATTCATGTGGAGGATGTTCAAAAAGTACTTTAACCTCATCATTCGCTTTAACCTTATGATTTGATTTTACGGCAGTTCCATTTACATAAATATTCCCATTTTTTGCTGCTTGCTGAATTTTATTACGGGTTGCATTTTCAATAAAATTCATTAAAAACTTATCCACCCGTAAAGGCTCCTGCCCTTTTCCAGCAGTAAAACTATAATGCTCGTAAAGTTCGTCGTCTTGGTTAAAATCGTCTTGCGTTTCCTCTATCATTTTAATTTCTGCTATTATTCTACAACAACTTCGGCATTGTTTCCATTTCCGCAAACCAACTCCACTTCTGTTGTTTTTGGCAACTGATGTCCTGGTAAAATATTCTCCCCTTCATAACGTACATAATACACCATATCTTTACCAATTTCATTGATGTAAGAAACTTTTCCCACATTAAGACCAACAGCTTTAAGCATGGACTCTGCATTACGTTTGGTTACTTGCATAACATTAGGAACAATTACTTTTCTATAACCAGAGGGATTTATGGTTAAATAGATTTTCCTCCCTTCCTTCACCTCATTATTTGCTTTCGGACTTTGTTCAATAACCGAAAATCGAGGATAATCTGGATTGTAATTAGTAGAATCTAACACTGCGTAATTTAAATTTGCTTTGTCCACAATTTCTTCTACTTCTCTCAAAGATTTTTTAGATAAATCTGGCACCAATACAAACTCTCCATGGTTGGTGGTTATTTTTAAATACTGAAGTGTTAATATTACTAAAACAACGATTGCTAAAACAGCCAATCCTATTTGTTTTAAAAAAGTCTTACTTGTTATAAATTTTATAAAGCTCATGGTTTTTTATTATTCAGCAAAGATATAAAAACTAGACACCTAATTTTATTTCTATTTGTATTTAGGTTTAAAGTATTTTTTTGATTGAAATTATTAATACTTTTGAATAACGTTAAATTCCCTTTTATAATATTTAAAATGAAGAAAAATATAGGTGTAGTTATGGGGGGGTACTCTTCTGAGTACCAAATTTCCTTAAAAAGCGGTGATGTAGTCTGTAAACATTTAGACCCTGAAAAATATAATGTATATAGAATCCATATATTAAAAAACAAATGGGTTTATGTTGCTGAAGATGGGACGGAAATCCCAATTAACAGAGGAAATTTCACCATTACATCAGAAGGAAACACAATTGAATTTGATTGTATTTTTAATGCCATACATGGAACTCCAGGAGAAGATGGATACTTACAAGGTTATTTAAAACTCTTGGAAATTCCACATACTTCTTGCCCAATGTATCAAGCAGGGCTTACTTTTAATAAACGGGATTGCTTGGCTACATTAAAACCTTTTGGAATAAAATGTGCATCTTCCTATTATATAAACAAAGGGCAACCTATTAATGAAGATGAAATTATAGCAAAAGTTGGACTTCCTTGTTTTGTAAAAGCAAATAAAGCAGGTTCTAGCTTTGGAGTTTCAAAAGTGCATACTAAAGAAAATTTAGCGGCGGCTATAGAAGTTTCTTTCAAAGAAGATGACGAAATTATTATCGAGTCTTTTCTAGATGGAACAGAAGTTTCTGTTGGTGTTATTACCTATAAAGGAGAAGTAACTGTTTTACCTATTACTGAGATTGTTTCTGAAAACGATTTCTTTGATTATGAAGCAAAATACCAAGGGAAATCTCAAGAAATTACGCCTGCACGAATTAGTGATGAAATGACACAAAAGGTTACAGAAGTTGCTAAAAAAGTATACAATACACTAAAAATGAAAGGTTTTAGTCGCAGTGAATATATTTTTGTTGACGGAGAACCCTATCTTTTAGAAGTAAATACCATTCCAGGAATGACCACCGAAAGTATTTTACCACAGCAAGCTGCAAAAGCTGGAATTTCTCTAAATGAGTTATTCAACAATGCAATAGAAGAGGCGTTTAAAGCATAAAGAGAATTCTTAAAATAACTAATTTATAATCCCGACTACTTATAATAGAGTCGGGATTAAAATTATCTCCTCTCCACTTTCCTGTTTTATTTTAACAGTTATTCCAAAATCAATTTCCCTATATTTACATAGCTATTACTCAATTTTTGTAAAAACATTACGATGCGAAGAGCTATTTTCCCAGGGTCTTTTGACCCAATAACATTAGGTCACTACGATATTATTACACGTGGAATTACCCTTTTTGACGAATTGGTTATTGCCATTGGTATAAATGCTGAAAAAAATTATATGTTCACTCTAGAAGAAAGAAAGCATTTTATTGAAGAAGCTTTTAGGAATCAGCCAAGAATAAAAGTAATGACATACGAAGGCTTAACAGTTGATTTCTGCAAAAAAATTGATGCGCAATTTATTTTGCGTGGATTGAGAAATCCAGCAGATTTTGAATTTGAAAAAGCCATTGCACATACAAATCGAAAATTATCTGAAATTGAAACTGTATTTTTATTAACTTCCTCTGGAAAAAGTTACATTTCTTCTTCTATTGTAAGAGATGTAATAAGGAATAATGGAGATTATACTGGCTTAGTTCCAGAAACCGTTAGAGTGAAATAATTTACACCCAACAATAAATCCCCTAAATAACCCTACTATTTAAATTTATGACGAACCTACTTACCATGGAACAATGTCCAGCCCCAATGGCCTTGTTCGATAAAAAGCTTTGCTTACTAACAGCATCCAATGCTTGGTATGACTTCTTTTCAATCTCAAAAGAAAGTATTGATAAAAAATTGTTTTTTGAGATACTTCAGAAAAAAAGTTCCTCTTTAAGCAATGCACTTCTATATGCTCAAAACACCTCTGAAATAATTGAGAGCGAAGATTTTTTTTACAAATCTCAAAATATAGCGGTATGGTTTCTGTATAAAATTCAAGCTTCTGAAGATGGTTTTTTAGTGTATTTAGAAGACATTTCAGCAAAAAAAGAAAATGAAAAAAATAAAATTTTTCTAGCACAAACAAGTAGAGTTGCATGTATAGGAACTTGGTTTTTTGATGTTGAAAATGATATCCTAGAATGGTCTCCAATTACAAGAGAAATTTTTGAAGTTCCGTCCAATTTTATTCCAACAATAGAAAAAACTTTTAGCTTTTTTAAAGAAGGAATTCATATAGAAAAGGTTATTAACAGTATTAATAACGCAATAGAAAAGGGCACTTCATTTGATTACGAAGTATTAATAGTTACTCAAAAAGAGAATGAAAAATGGGTGCGTTTTCGTGGAGATGTTGAGCAAGAAAATGGACATACAAAAAAGATTTATGGAACCTTAAAAGATATAGATCACAAAAAAAATACAGAACTTCAATTAGCGCTCAAAGAGAAACAAATAAAAAGTACCAAAAGAGCCCTATCAGAAAATAAACAGGTTTTTAAAAGTATTTTTAATTCTACTTTTCAATTTACAGGCTTTTTAAATATAAAAGGAAGACTTATAGATATTAATGAACCTGCATTAAGTTTTGGAGGTTTACAATCTGAAGACGTTATAAATAAATATTTCTGGGACACTTATTGGTGGAAAAGTTCTGATAAAGAACAGAAGAAACTGAAGAGAAACTTCAAAAAAGCGGCAAAAGGAGAATTTATAAGGTATGAAGCCAAAGTTCTAGATAAAAATAAAGAAACTGTTTATGTAGATTTTTCATTGAAACCTGTTTTTGATGAAAAAAAACGAGTAAACTTTTTAATTGCTGAAGGAAGAATTATCCAAGAAATGGTGGAAGCTAGAAAAAAACTTAAAGAAAGTGAAAAGCTCCATAAAACGCTATTAGAACTCTCCCCAACAGGACTCGTGTTAAATGATGCCTTATCTGGAGAATTTCTAGACATGAATAACTCTTTTAAAAACAGTACGGGTTACACAACTCAAGAACTTTTAAAAATGACCCACCTCGATGTGGTTCCAAAAGATGAAAAAAACAAAGAACTTCGAGCTTTAAAAGAGGTATTAAACAATGGAAAATATGGCCCTTATGAGGGGCATTATCTAAATAAAAATAACGAATTAGTCCCTACTTTAAATACCCGAGTTTTAATTACCAATTCTTCAGGGAGGAAGCTTATCTGGTCCGTAATTCAAGATATTACACATATCAAAGAAAAAGAGGAAGAACTTCTGGAGGTTATTAATGTAGCAAGTGAACAAAACAATAGACTCCTAAATTTTGCCCATATTGTTTCTCACAACCTACGTTCTCACGCTTCAAATTTCTCTATGTTAATAGAGCTTTTAGGAGTAGAAGAAGACGTTTTCAAAAAGGTGGAAATTATAGAGATGCTAAACTCTGCTTCTAGCAATATGTTAGAGACTATAGCTAACCTCAACGAGATTATTGCTATTAATACTAACTTGAATATTAAAACAGAAACTGTAAATTTAAAAGAAGAAATTGACGAAGCTTTTACAAATATTAGCGAACTCATAAAAGGAACATTTACAGAAGTAGAAAATAATATTCCAGAAAATGTTAATATAAATGTTGTTAAAGCATATTTAGAGAGCATTTTATTGAATATCTTCACTAATGCAATTAAGTACAAGGCTCCAAAAAGATATCCTAAAATTACAATAAATTGCGAACACGTAAAAGGTTTTACAATTTTAAGCGTTACAGATAATGGTTTAGGGATAGATTTAGAAAAACACGGTCATAAACTCTTTGGAATGTATAAAACTTTTCATGGAAATAGAGATGCTCGTGGAATAGGTCTCTTTATCACTAAAAATCAAATTGAAGCCATGAAAGGTAAAATTGAAGCCGAAAGCGAACTTGATAAAGGAACAACATTTAAAATATACTTCAATGAAAACTATTAATGCCATTTGTTTAATCGACGATGATCCGATTACAATCTTCAGCGTTAAAAAACTCATAGAGGTAACCAAGATTACGCAGCAAGTAATTTCGTTTAACAACGGAATCGAAGCACTAGATTATTATAAAAATACGAGTACAGAATTATTCCCTACGCTTATTTTACTAGATTTAAATATGCCTATTATTGATGGATGGGAATTTATTGATGCTTTTAGCAAACTAGAAATTAGCAAAAAAACATTCATCTACATTTTAACCTCTTCCATTAATCCAGAAGACATTAAAAAAGTAGATGAATACGATAAGAAACACCCTTTTTCTATCAAGCATTTAATTAAACCAGTTACTAAAGAAAAATTAAACGAATTGGCTATATCTATATGTAATTAGCAAGGGTTTAAATATATGTTTGTATGATTTTACTCCTCTTCAATAAGTTTATATTCTGAAAGCGACTTCGGAAATTTCTCTGGATTTGCTGCTAAATGATACCTCGGATCGTTTACAGCAACCACTATTACCTCTCCAAATTTAGGAGACGATTTATACAAGAGTGCTTTACAATCTTCACTTAAATGCTTCAGTTTTATTGTCTTTCCTGCTGCTTCATATTTTTCAACAATATTATAAATTGCCTCAATAGCAGAATGGTCGCTTACTCTAGATTCTACAAAATCAATTTCGATGTTATCAGGATCGCCTTTAACATCAAATTTTTCATTAAAAGCAGCAATTGATCCGAAGAATAAAGGTCCCCAGATTTCATATACTTTAGTTCCGTCATCTTTAAAACGCTTACGAGCTCTAATTTTCTTGGCATTTTCCCAAGCAAATACTAAAGCAGAGATAATTACACCTACAAATACTGCAATTGCCAAATCGTAAATAACAGTAACAGCAGACACTATTACTAAAACAATAGCATCAGATTTTGGTATTTTTCTAATAATTCTAAAGCTAGACCATGCAAAAGTTTCAATTACCATCATAATCATTACTCCTACCAAAGCTGCAATTGGCACTTGTTCAATATATTTATCTGTAAACAATATAAAAGTTAATAATGTCAATGCCATCATTACTCCAGACAAGCGTCCTCTTCCTCCAGCATTAATATTAATAACAGTTTGTCCAATCATACCGCAACCTCCAGTTCCACCAAAAAGTCCGCTAAGCATATTACCTGCTCCTTGCGCTATACATTCTCTATTTCCATTCCCTCGTGTCTCGGTTAATTCGTCCACCAAATTCATCGTCATCAGAGACTCTATTAAACCTACACAAGCCGCTAAAAATGCATATGGAAGTATAAAACTAAGCGTATCTAAATTAAACGGAAGATTTTGCCATAATTCCATATTTGGCGTAGGCAATTCTCCTTTTAATCCAGTTCCACCACCTTCTATAATATAAGAACCTACTGTACTTACATCCATTCCACTAACCACCACAATAGCAGTTGTAATTAAAATAGCCGTTAAAGATGCTGGTATTTTTTTTGTAATTCTAGGTAACAACCAAATAACTCCCATGGTGAGTAAAACAAGCCCAATCATAGTATACAATTCAGTTCCTTCCATTGGAATATTGATGTATTTTTTAACGCCTTCTGCTGTTACTTCAAGCTTTTTATGCGTAAACATTTTTACCTGTGCTATAAAAATAACAATAGCCAAGCCGTTTACAAACCCCATCATTACAGGGTGAGGAATTAATCGTACAAACCTTCCTAGCTTAAAAATTCCTGCAACAACTTGAAAAACTCCCATCATAACCACGGCAGCTAGCAAGTAGTAGTACCCCATATTTTCAACGGGTACATCAAACATCATCCCTTTTGTATGTCCTTCAGAAATCATAGTAACAAAAATAACTGCTACCGCTCCTGCAGCTCCAGAAATCAATCCTGGTCTTCCTCCAAAAATAGCTGTAATTAATCCGATTATAAAAGCCCCCGAAAGTGCTACCAATGGATCTATTTGCGCAACAAAAGCAAATGCTACAACTTCTGGAATCATGGCTAAAGAAACCGTGATTCCCGCTAAAACATCGTCCTTTGCATTTGGAACTATCTTTCTAATAAACTCAGTCATAATACTATATTCTTCTTAGTAGGGTTAAAAAAGTCACTTCTCTATTTATGAGGATGTTAACTTTTAAAGAGTGCAAAACTACTCCAAATTTTCAGTTAGACAAATAGATCACACTACTATATTGTTATAGAATTCATATTTTTGTTTCACCTAATTCGTAAAAAAAGCCTCATGAAAAAAATATCGGTTATTTTAATTATTCTAATCTCTTTTATAAAACTACAAGCCCAAAAAACCGATTTTACTACAGAGTTTGAAAAATCCAGAGGAAAAGCTACAGCTACTTATAACGAAACTATTTCCTATTTTACAGATTTAGCAAAAACATATCCTTCAATTAAAATAATAGAAGAAGGCCTTACAGATAGCGGAAAGAATTTACATCTAGTCCTTTTAAATCCTGATGAAAACTTTAATATAAAAGACATTAGAAAAAATAAAAGAATTCTTTTTATAAATAATGGAATTCATCCAGGTGAACCAGATGGAATTGATGCTACCATGATGCTTTACAGAGATATTGCTCAAGGCAAAATTAGTATCCCTAAGCATACCGTATTGGCTACAATTCCAATTTACAATATTGGAGGATCTTTAAATAGAAATAGCACTTCTAGAACTAATCAAAATGGCCCTTTAGCATACGGATTTAGAGGAAATGCGAGAAACTACGACCTCAACAGAGATTTTATAAAAAACGATACTAAAAATGCCCAAGCATTTGCCAAAATATATCACTACTTACAACCCGATGTTTTTATTGACAACCATGTAAGTAACGGTGCCGATTATCAATATATTTTAACTCATCTTTTTACGCAACACAACAAACTAGGAGGAGAAGCCGGTACATACCTACATGAGCAACTTATGCCAGAAATGATTGCTTCTCTTAAAGAAAAGGATTACGACATTACTCCTTATGTAAATGTTTTTAATGAAGTTCCTGAAAAAGGATTTTCACAATTTCACGATGCTCCTCGGTATTCTACGGGCTACACTACCCTATGGAATACACTTGGAATGATGGTAGAAACGCATATGCTAAAAGACTATAAGAAAAGAGTTTACGGAACTTATGAATTGATGCGGAGCATGATTGAAGTTATCGAAAAAGATTATAAAAAAATTAAAGCAGTAAGAGAAGCTACCAGCAATTCTTTTTTAAATGCTGAAAGTTATGCGGTTAATTGGGAGGTAGATAAAAGCAAACACTCTACCCTAAATTTTAAAGGCTTTGAAGGCGAACGCATTCCAAGTGAAGTAACAGGATTAGAACGTTTAAAATATAACCGAAATAAGCCTTTTACAAAAGAAGTTACTTATTATGATACGTTTAAAGCAACAAAAACTGTTCAGGTTCCTGAAGCGTATTTAGTTCCAAAAGCATGGACCAAAGTGGTTGATTTATTAAAACTAAACAACGTTGTTTTAGATGAAATAAAAGATACTAAAGAATGGAATGTAGAAGTTTATCATATAGCAGATTTTTCTACAGTTGAGAGTCCGTATGAAGGTCATTACCTACACAAAAACACCTCTGTTACAAGAGAAAAAGAAACGCAACTTATTAACGCAGAAGATTATTATTTAATTAGAACTCGTCAGAAAAGTATCCGTTATATTTTAGAGACCTTGGAGCCAGAAGCTGTTGATTCTTTTTTTAACTGGAATTTCTTTGATACTATTCTTCAGCAAAAAGAAGGTTTTTCGCCTTATGTTTGGGAAGACAAAGCACTAGAGTTTTTAAACAACAATCCAGCTGTAAAAAAGGAATTTGAAGCTAAAAAAGTAGCCAACAAAGACTTTGCAAACAGTTGGTATGCGCAATTAGATTGGATCCATAAAAAATCTCCTAATTACGAAAAAGCACATTTAAGATATCCTATTTATCGAGTATTTGAAAATTAGATGTTGTTTCAAATATAATTCTGTATAAGTTTTTAAAGGGTTTCTGACTAAAACAATGTTTTTATATTTTCATAAGAATTTTCCATCAATTTAGGAATGTCGGATGCTGGTCGCCATTCGGCTAACTCAATATTTTCGTTACATTGTGGCACTAAAGTACCCTTGTACTTACTCGTCATTAAAAACCAATGCGTTTCTTTTAATTTATAAGTACCATTTCTTTTAAAAATATGGTATGTTTTTTTAAGAAAAGAATCTATTTTTAGCTTCTTTACACCCGTTTCTTCTTCAACTTCACGTATAGCAGCATCTTCTATAGTTTCCCCTTTATCCACTTTTCCTTTGGGCAAATCCCATTTACTATTTCTAAAAATAAATAAAATTTCATCTTCTTTATTTTTAACTAATCCCCCCGCTGCAATGACCAACGGTATTTTTTTTAGGAATTTTTTCATCAGAACCTTCTCATCCTCATAATATATATGGGCGCATTTTATTTTACCTTTATTTAGTTGATGAATTACATCAACAATATCAACAGTTTCCATTAGAAACAATTTGAAATCTGTTTCTTTTTCAATCTTATTGGTTAAAATAATGCGATGTTCATTTACAAAAACTTCATACATTTGCAACATGGTTTTAGATAAAGATACCGCTAAAAAAACAGCAGAACTTTTATTGCAAATTAATGCAATAAAGTTGAATCCGAAAAATCCTTTTACATGGGCTTCCGGATGGAAATCACCAATTTATTGTGATAATAGAATAGTACTATCCTTTCCTCCTATCAGAAATTACGTTAGAGAGCATATGGCAAAGCAACTCGAAGAGCTTTATGGAAAACCCGATGTTATAGCCGGGGTTGCCACTGGAGCTATTGGAATTGGAATGCTTGTTGCCGAGGTACTTAGTCTTCCATTTGTATATGTTAGACCAGAGCCTAAAAAACACGGACGAGGAAACCAAATTGAAGGTTTTTTAGACCGTGGACAGAGCGTTGTTGTGGTAGAAGACTTAATTAGTACTGGAAAAAGTAGCTTAAACGCTGTTAAAGCTTTAAAAGAAGAAGGCGCTAATGTAAAAGGAATGATTGCTATATTTTCCTACGGCTTTGATGTTGCTGATGAGAATTTTAAAGAAAATAATGTTTCTTTATATACATTAAGTAACTACGAGCATTTATTACAACAAGCGGTAGATACCAACTACATCAACGAAAAAGAACTAAAGACGCTACAGGATTGGAGAAAAGATCCTGGAAATTGGAAATAATAATAGCACCATGAAGTTAGAAACAGAAAAAAAGACCGTAAATAAATCTGCTGAAGAATTATATAATTTTTTAGGTGATGTAAAAAACTTTGAAAAACTAATGCCAGAAAACATTAGTAAATTTGAAGTTTTAGAAGACGATAAGTTTCTTTTTGCATTAAAAGGAATGCCAGAAATCGTTCTAAAAATGAAAGAAAAGCAACCGCATAATAAAATTGTATTAGGAGCTGCAAGCGAGAAACTTCCGTTTACACTAACTGCGGATATTGAGAGTTTAGCTGCTGATAAAAGCGAAGCAAAACTAACTTTTGAAGGAGAGTTCAATGCAATGATGGGAATGATGATAAAAGGCCCTATTACAAGCTTTATAAACACCTTAACAGATAATATGGGTAAAGTTTCTTAACAAACAATACCTTATACATTACACATTACAAAAAAAGGGTTAGACGCTGTCTAACCCTTTTTTTGGTAGTAAATTATATCATCAATGGAAAACTAATCCAAATATTTCACCTCTATTTTATCATTCTTCATTCGGACTTTAAGCCATTCTGTCAACTTTTTAGAAGCTTCTATTTTCTTTTCAGACGACATTCCTTTTTCCCATTTTATAATAAACATCGGGATGGTGTCAATCTTTTTAAAATCGGTTTTGATTTCATTACCAAAACCTAGCTCTAAAATATTACTGTAGTTTATCTTAATTTCTTTACTTATTTCCTGAAACGGCACTTCGTTATAGGCAAATCTACTTAAACGGTCTATTTCCTTTTCAAGTACTTTTATCTGCTCATCTTTTGTAACAATTTCTTGTTTTTTAGCTTCGTATAGTTCATTTACATATTGAAACTTATCAAATTGTTTGTTTTCACCCCCCATAATAACAAGTTCAGCATTTTGCAATTTCGAGTATGATTTCATTTTTTCACGCCAAGTTTCTTGAATATTTTTAGGAATTGCAGCATCTCCCATAAAAACCAATTCTATTTTGGATCCTTTTCCTTTATTATATTCTATTACAGAGTACTTATCCAATAAAAACCCTCCATCATCAAACTTATATGGCTTTACATCGTCATTAATAAACTTGGTAGCTTGATTTTTAAAATTAGACTCTTGCAACACATCATAAAAAGTTTTTCCAGCAGGAATCATTACCAAAATGGCAAAAATGGAAGCTATTTGAGCAATGCGTTTACGCTTTTTAGAATTTACATATTTCACCATTGGGAAACGCAGTACCTTTAATACAATAAATGTTGCCAAAGCAATAAAAATGGTATTAATTAGAAAGAGATACATGGCTCCCATTGCATAATCTACATTCCCTTTTGCCAAACCAAAACCTACGGTACATAATGGAGGCATTAAGGCTGTAGCAATTGCAACACCAAAAATAACACTGGCAATAGTTCCCTTTTTTGCTCTTGCAATAACCAAAGCAGTACCCCCAAAAAATGCAATAAGCACATCTCGAATATCTGGTGCTGTTCTGGCTAAAAGCTCAGAAGACTCATCTCGTAAAGGAAACAATTTAAAGAATAAAAAAGCAGTTAGAATACTTAAAATTACCATTACGGCAAAGTTCTTAAGAGATCTTCTTAAGGTATCAATGTCATTAATAGCTAAAGACATTCCAATACCTAAAATAGGCCCCATAAGAGGAGAAATTAACATGGCTCCAATAACCACTGCTGTTGAATTAGCATTTAACCCAATAGATGCAATAAATATTGAGCAAATTAAAATCCAAGAAGTATGCCCTTTAAACGGAATATCGTTTACTATACTTTCTTTAGTAGCCTCTTGATCGGTATTATTTCTAATATCCAATAGCTCAGAGAAAAATAATTTTAAACTCCCCAAGAAACCAGAGAAATCTCTCTTCACCTTTTCTTGGCTGCTATTATCGGTAGGCGTAATATTATCTTGCCCTAATCCGTTTTTCTTTTCTTCTTCCATGTTTCACTATGAATCAGTAAATTTAGTATTCAACCTTTTTAGGAGATCTTTTATCTCTTGCTCTTTTTTCTTAGGGTAAATTAGTAGCTTATCCTTTTCATCTATAACTATATAATTTTTCAAGTCGCCAATAACTACTGTTTTATTTTTTGAAGTATGAATTATATTTCCTTTACTATTTTCCAAAAGTGTTTTAGCATTTACAATAGCATTTTTATTATCGTCTTTTGGTAATTCATTATACAAAGCTCCCCATGTTCCTAAATCATTCCAATCAAAAGAAGCTGGTAGCACATATATATTTTTTGAAGGCTCCATAATAGCATAATCAATAGAAATATTTTCAGCCTCAGGATATGCTTTCGCTATAAAATCTTTTTCTTTTTCAGTATTAATATCATCAAAACCTGTTAAAAACTGGTTCAACATTGGAGCTTGATATTTTTCAAAAGCATTTAAAACACTTTGTACATTCCAAACAAATATTCCTGCATTCCATAAAAAATTCCCTTGTTTTATAAACTTTTTCGCTGTTTTATAATCGGGTTTCTCACAAAAACGTTCCACTCTTTTTACAACTTCAGAAGCATTTTTTTTATGCTCAATATAACCATATCCTGTATTCGGAAAAGTAGGTTTTATCCCCAAAGTCATTAAAACATCCTCATTTTCACAAGTCTCAAAACATAATTTAATATCGTTTACAAAACTATCTTCTTGCTCAATCCAATGGTCGCTTGGAGCAACCACTAGCATAGCATCTGGATTTTTCTTTTTTATTTTTAGGGAGGCATACAATATACAAGGAGCTGTATTTCTCATAGCTGGTTCTAGAATAACCTGTTCACTTTGAACAGTTGGCAATTGTTTCATTACCAAATCTCCATACTCTTCATTTGTTAAAATATAAATATTCTCTGCTGGAATAATTTTATTTAATCTACTGAAGGTTTTTTGAATAAGCGTCTCCCCCGTCCCCAGAATATCATGAAATTGTTTTGGCAGTGCGGCTGTACTAACGGGCCAAAAACGAGACCCGATACCTCCTGCCATCAATATTGCATAGTAATTTTTATTCATCAATCATTAATTAGTTCAACCTCCGCATTGGGTTGAAAAAGGTATACTCTTCCCGTATTAACTTCAACACACTCGTATCTTTTTACGCGTTTATTTCCTCTCTTAAAAACCTTTCCGTTGTGTATTCGAAAAACACTTCCTATTGGGAGTTCAAAGATATAATTTTTATTGTTTTGAGGATCAAATTCTTTCAGCGCTACAGAAAGATACGCATCGGTATCACTACTCGCTTTAGGGTTTTTAAAATGTCGGGCTAGCACAGGTAATAACGAACTAGGAAAAACTTCTGGTCTAATAAAGGGAAGCATCAATTGTTGAAACGTATATTTCCATTCCTGTCCGTGCGGCTTTATAAGTCGCCCATATTTTGTAAAAGCAACTAAATGAGCTATCTCATGCACTAGCGTAATTAGAAATCTATATTTATTTAAATTTGCATTTACAGTAATTTGGTGACTCCCATCTGGTAGTTTCCTGTAATCTCCATGTCTAGTAACGCGTTCATTTACAATTTTTAAATGTACATGATTGAGCTTTATCATCTCCAAACAAGGCGTTACCGCCATTTCTGGAATGTATTTAGATAGAATCTCACGCATTTATTTCCTTTTTACGGGGTGCTATTGCTAACCTGCAATAGTTTCCCATTATAAAATTTATTAGCATTTAAAGAAAATTCTGCAATATATGCTGCCATTTCTTCTGGAGTAGTTGGAGCTTTATAACCTGGAAAGGCTTCTTCTAACATCTCTGTTTGTACCGCTCCTAAAGCCAATACATTAAAAGAAGGGCCTGTTTCTTTATACTCTTCAGCCAATAATTCCGTCAAAGTAATTACAGCTGCTTTTGAAGAACTATATGCAGACAAGCCAGGGAATTTCATACTTCCTTGTACTCCTCCCATACTACTTATTGTAACAACATGACCGTTTTTTGGCATATGTGGCAGCACAAGTTGTGTTAGGGCAAATACTCCTATAACATTTACACGGTACACATCTTCCACCTCTTTCATCGAAATTTCAGCAAATGGCTTGTTTACAATACTCCCCGCATTATTTATAAGCACATCTACTTGTTTCCAATTTTCTTCAATAAAAGTTGTTACTTTTTTTAGTTGAATTTCTTCTGAAATATCACAGTCAAATGCTGTTACATTTGAAATATTAAGATTATTTACAGGCTTACAATTTCTGGAAAGCGCCAATACATTATGCCCTTGTTTTGATAACAATTGTACTAATTCAAATCCTATTCCTCTACTTGTTCCTGTAACAATAATATTTTTAGCCATTACGGTTAATTTATAGCGTATTCATTTTAATTTCCTTTGTTGGCGCGTTAGATATCTTTTCCAACACAGGAATCATTTCATTTATTACGTTTGCCATATGCTCAAAATCCATTTCACTAATCTCATCATCTACATGATGGTAATATGGATAGTTTTCAAAATCAAAGGTGCAAATAGTTTGTGCTGGCACTTTAAACGCTTCATAAAAAGGGTAATTATCGGATCTTTTAAAAAGGTTGTATTCTCCTGCTTTTGGTAAAAATCCAACTATATTTTTTCCTGCATAGGCATTCATCTTTTCAGCCATATTACTTTCCTTATATCCTGTAAGATAAGTTAACGCTTCACGCTGCATAGGCACGCCAATCATTTCAAAATTAATCATTGTATACAGATTAAAATCTTGGCTTTTTAATTTTTCAGCAAGATGCTCAGATCCTAAAAGTCCTTTTTCTTCAGCAGAAAACAAAACAAACAACAAGCTTCTTTTATTAGTTTTATGAGTTCCGAAATACTTAGCAAACTCAATTACTGCACTGGTTCCAGAAGCGTTATCATTAGCTCCATTGGCAATTTCATCTCCTTCTACAGCTTTTGCTGTTCCAATATGGTCGTAATGTGCTCCAATAACAACAAACTCATTTTTTAATTGTGGGTCGTTTCCTTCAACCATTCCTACAACATTATAGGTTGGTTTATCAAAATTTGTTAAGGTATCATGATAGGTTTCAAAATAAGGTTTCACCCCATTTTTCTTAAAAATATTTTCAATGTAGGAAGAGGCTGTGTTTATTCCTTCTGTTCCCGCTTCTCTACCGTTTAATTTATCTGAAGCTAGAAAAGACAAGTTTTTTTCTACTGAAGAAGCACTAGCTACTTTTTCTACAGAAACTTCTGCTTTTGAAGCTGTTTCTGTTACGGTAGTTGTAGTAGACTTACATGCAATTGCTACTAACGATAAGGCAAATAAATATTTTTTCACGTGTATAAAATTTAGTAATTATTTGATAATGAACAACGCTCTTGAATAGCCAAAAAGGCGTTCAATTAAAACCTATTAAATACCACTTACCAACTCTATTTACTGATATAAAATGCATCTTTTCCCTTTCTACTTCAAGATAAAAAGACGTAGCAAAGACTCACTATGTTTTATTTTTCTGTTTTGTATAAAGAAAAAAATCATCATTTTATTTTACAGTAAATTCAATCAATAACTGGTATAATTCTTTTCGATGCAAAACTCTTTAATAAACTCAGAGCAAGCATCGGAATTAAACCCTCTTAAGGGATTTAAATATACCAAAAATCCCGCATAAAGCGGGATTTCTATGTTTATTCTATAAAATTTATCTATGCTAACATGGTTACAGGGTTTTCTAAATACGCCTGTAATGTTTGTAAGAATTGAGCTCCAGTAGCACCATCAACCGTTCTATGGTCGCAGGCCAAAGTAACCTTCATTGTATGTCCAACTACAATTTCTCCATTTTTAACAACTGGTTTTTCAACAATACTTCCTACAGAAAGAATAGCCGAATTAGGTTGATTAATAATTGAAGTAAATTCTTGGATTCCAAACATTCCTAAGTTAGAAACTGTAAAAGTACTTCCTTCCATTTCGGCAGGAGTAATTTTTTTATTTCTAGCTTTTCCAGCTAAATCTCTAACTTGAGAACCAATTTGTGTTAAACTCATTTGGTCTGTAAATTTTAATACAGGAACCAAAAGTCCGTCTTCCACAGCAACAGCAACACCTATATGTACATGGTGATTGTAAACTGTTACATCATTTTTCCATGTTGTATTTACTTGCGGGTGTTTCTTAAGTGCCATTGCACACGCTTTAACTACCATATCATTAAAAGATACTTTAATATCTGGCAAAGCATTTATCTGACTACGAGAAGCCATTGCATTACTCATATCTGCTTCGATAGTTAAGTAATAATGTGGCGCTGAAAATTTAGATTCTCCAAGGCGCTTCGCAATAGTTTTACGCATTTGAGAATTTTTCTTCTCTTCCGTACTTTCTTCTCCTGCGGGTACAAATGGCATTGCCGATGGAGCCGATGAAGCTTGTTGAGAAGCAGGCGCAGCTGTTGTTGCGCTTTCTGCTGGTTTCTTATAATTTTCTATATCTTTCTTAACAATTCTACCGTTCTCTCCAGAACCGTTTACATTAGAAAGATCGATTCCTTTATCTTCAGCCATTTTTTTAGCTAAAGGAGAAACAAAAATTCTGCCGTTTGAAGTAGAAGTAGCTTTTGGAGCTTCTGCTATTTCTTCCTTAGGTGCTTCTGTTTTAGAAGAATCTGAAGAAGTTTCTTTTTCTTTTTTAGCTGAAGCAGTTCCGCCTCCTTTTGAAGCATTTAATACTGCATCAACATCTGTACCTTCTGGTCCAATAACAGCTAAAACATCATCAACAGGTGCCGATTGTCCTTCTTCAATTCCAACATAAAGTAGCTTTCCTGAATAAAAAGACTCAAACTCCATTGTAGCTTTATCTGTTTCGATTTCAGCTAAAATATCGCCCTCTTCAACATCATCTCCTACTTTTTTAAGCCATGAAGCAACAGTTCCTTCTTCCATAGTGTCACTTAGACGTGGCATAGTAACCACTTCTACACCTTCAGGAATTCCTCCTCCACCATTAGAAGTTTCTTCAGAAGATTTTTCTTCGTTAGATGCTTCTTTTTTACTCTCTTCTTTAGCTTCTGCTTTTGAATCTGAAGAATTTTCAGCTCCATTAATTAGTCCTGAAACATCTTCTCCTTCTTCCCCAATGATTGCCAAAAGAGAATCAACAGGTGCACCATCTCCTTCTTGTATTCCAATATGAAGAAGCGTCCCTTCATGAAACGATTCAAACTCCATTGTAGCTTTATCTGTTTCAATTTCAGCTAAAATATCGCCTTCTTCTACTTTATCTCCTACTTTCTTAAGCCATTTTGCAACGACACCCTCTTCCATGGTATCGCTCAAACGTGGCATGTTAATGATTTCTGCCATTATTTTTAAAGTTTATGCTGTAAAAATGGATAATCTTCTTGTTCGTAAACAACGTCGTACATTACATTCTTATCTGGGAAATCTGATTCCTCAGCGAATTTCTCGCACTCTTTTACTAAATCTTTTACTCGTTTGTCAATCTTAGCGATATCTTCATCCTTAGCATATTTCTTATCTAAAAGGATATCTTTAACTTGAGTAATTGGATCTATTTTTTTGTATTCTTCTACTTCGTCTTTAGTTCTATAGTGTTGAGCATCCGACATAGAATGACCACGGTATCTATATGTTTTCATTTCAAGGAAAGTTGGTCCTCCTCCAGAACGTGCTCTTTCTACAGCTTCATGAACTGCTTCGGCAACTTTAACAGGATTCATCCCATCTACAGGTCCACATGGCATATCAAAACCAAGACCTAACTTCCAAATTTCTTGTTCTTTAGAAGTTCTAGCTACAGAAGTTCCCATTGCATACCCATTGTTTTCACAAATAAAAACTACAGGTAAATTCCAAAGCATTGCTAAATTAAAGGTTTCGTGTAAAGAACCTTGGCGCACTGCTCCATCTCCCATATAACATAAAGTTACTCCGTCTCTTTTGAAGAATTTATCTGCAAATGCAAGTCCAGCTCCAAGTGGAATTTGCCCCCCTACAATACCATGACCTCCATAAAAGTTATGCTCTTTTGAAAAAATATGCATTGAACCTCCTAAACCTTGAGAAGTTCCTGTTGCTTTTCCATAAAGCTCTGCCATAACTCTTTTTGGATCTACGCCCATACCTATTGGTTGAACATGGTTACGATATGCAGTAATTAATTTATCTTTTTTAGGATCGATAGCATGCAAAGTACCTGCTAATACGGCTTCCTGTCCATTATAAAGGTGAAGAAAACCTCTTACCTTTTGTTGTATGTAAACCGCTGCCAGCTTATCTTCAAACTTTCTCCAAAATAGCATGTCTTCATACCATTTCAAGTAAACTTCTTTTGTAACTTTTTTCATCTATATTTTCTTTTTGCCAAAAATTTGCGCATTCAATTTAGAAAAACATTTAACATAAATAGCACCTTACCTAAAAGGTTACGTTTTTCTAAACGCAATACAAAAGTAGCGTTTTCAATAAAAGTGTAAAAATGAAAAAGTGCTTTTATAAAAGATTTTTGTTAAATATTATTCAAAGTAGCTTTTCCGAAGGTAAGTGGTAATAAATCTTTTATAGAATCTGCTTTAACTACTTTCCCTGTTTCCCCCATAAAATAGAGTGCTATGGGTGCTTTTTGATTTTCTTCATATTCAAACATTGATTGCCTACACGCACCACATGGAGGGGTTGGTGTTAACACATTAAATGCATCCGAAGAAGCAGAAATTGCCATCATTTTAATAGAAATGTTAGGATAAAGTGCCCCTGCTTGATAAATAGCAACTCGTTCTGCGCATAAACCAGAAGGAAAAACTGCATTTTCCTGATTATTCCCCACTACAACTTCATCATTTTCTAACACAAGTGCAGCTCCTACTCTAAATTTGGAATAAGGAGCATAGGCATTTTTACGAACATTTACAGCTTTGACCATTAATTCTCTAACTTCAGTAGGAAGTTCATCTAGAGAATCGAAAACAGTAAGAGTTGTTGTTATTTCAAGTTTTTTCATAATGCATTTTTAATCCTTCATAAAGGTTTTAATTCCCCGAGACTACTCATAATATGTGCTAAGTACTCTCGCTCAGATACCTTTTGAGCTAGTTTAAGATAATTCTTTTCCTGAACGCATTAGCAAAATACAATATTTTGATTGAAAACTATTAGTTTTTAGTTTGAGTATCTAAAATGAAAAAAGAAGTTTTCTTTATATTTTAAGGCTTCTTTATTTCATAATTAATTTTTATTGCTTTTTAATAATTACATGGAACATTAAAATAATCATTCTGCTTTGTATCTAAAAATTTAGACATGAATGTTTCAGTTTTAATCATTTAAACGCTATCTAATAATTATAATATTCATCTCCTAAATTAAAGGTAAGAGAAAATCGAAGCGTATTTTCTAATGGGTTTCTTACATTAGAAGTAGAGAATAAATAAGAAAGATCTATAGTTGTTGCTTTAAAAGTGAATCCTGCTCCTAGCGTAAAAAACTTTCTAGCGCCTTTTTCATCATTTTCATGAAAATACCCTGTACGCAAAGCAAAAGCCTCATTATACACATATTCAGCTCCAAAAGCCCAAGTAATCTCTTTTAACTCTTCACTAAACCCATCTGGAGCATCTCCAAAAGAAGTAAACATTCCAGAGAAAAAGCTTTCGTTATAATAATCGTCTTGAGTATCAATCTGACCATCCCCATTAGAATCACTCGGTGTTGGAACTAATAATTTATTAAATTCAGTATTTAATGAAAGTTTATTCATTGGATCAAAAATAAAATCGAATCCTGCTCCAAATTTCAAATTAGTTGGTAAAGGACTTTCTCTACTATCATCTTCATCATATTTCATTTTCGGACCGATATTAGAGATATTAAATCCTCCTTTCCAAACCCCGTTAAAACTATTATATGCTATTTCATGAGAACGATAATAACCTGCTACATCTACTGCAAAAGTGCTTGCAGAAGTACCATCGGTTGTTTCATCTTGATATTTTAAATCCGATCTAATAAACCTTCCAGCTACAGCCATAGAAAAAGTTTCACTGAGTTTTAATGAATAGGAAGCATCTAATGCCAATTCATTTGGTCTTACAATTGTTGGAGCAACTCCCATTTGAGCTTCATTCTCGGTAATAAATTCAATGTCTCCTAAACCAAAATAACGTATGGTTGCAGCCCATGCACTACGCTCGTTAATACGACTATAAAAAGAAGCATTTAACAAGGCAATATCATTAACAAGCTGACTTAAATAGGGGGTGTAACTAAGCCCTACTCCATATTCTCTTTCTGCAAAAGCATATTTAGCTGGGTTCCATTGTTGGGAAAACACATCTGGCGAAGTAGTTACTCCTAACTCTCCCATCCCTCCAGATCTAGCATCTGAAGCAATTGTAAGAAAAGGGACTGCTGTAGTTATTACTCTGGATTCATTTTGAGCTGAGGCATAAGCTGACACTAATAATAGACTCAGAAATAAAAAACTTAATCTCATTTAGTTTAGGTTGAATATTAAAACAAATATAAATCTTTATTGATTTAAGGCAAATATCACATTACAATATGCAATTAACGTATTATTAAGAATAATCTTGTGTTAAACTGACCTTTTTTATAAAATAAAATCTACAAAAATTAATTCCCCGCATATCTATACATTACAATCCCCAAAACCCGCTTATCAACAATATTCTATTTATATGAAATAATAAAATTGTTATTTCATCGTTTTTACAACAACGTAGCGAACTTTGACAACATTATACTCACAATTTTTATGAAAAAAATTGAATTAAAACACTTAATTACTATATTGCACACTTATTTAAGACAACTCAAATCTTAACTATGAAGAAGTATCTTTTTAACCCATATGTATTATGCTTAATAGCGTTTGCGAGTTTTACTAGCTGTAGTAATTCTTCAAAAAACACTTCTAGAGCTACTGGTTGGCAAATCAATTCTAAAGAAGGTGGTTTCCAATACAATACAAATTTTAAAGAGCAGGAAACTGCTCCCGGACTCGTATTTCTAGAAGGAGGAACCTTTACTAGAGGAAAAGTTCAAGATGATGTAATGCACGACTGGAACAACACACCTACACAACAACATGTTCAGTCGTTTTACATGGACGAAACAGAGGTTACCAACAAGATGTACATGGAATACCTTGATTACCTTAAAAGCGTTTACCCACCAGACGATCCAGCCTATGCAAACATTTATAAAGGAGCACTTCCTGATACACTTGTATGGAGAAATAGACTTGGATATAATGAAGTAATGACCAACAACTATCTTAGACATCCAGCATATGCTGAATATCCTGTAGTTGGAGTGAATTGGGTACAGGCTGTTCAATTTTCTGAATGGAGAACCGACCGAGTTAACGAATTACTTTTAGAACGTGAAGGGTATCTTGCTAAAAACAGTAAATATGCCGTAACTAACGGAGAAACTCAAGGAACATTTAGCACTGAAACCTACCTAAATAGTCCTGAAAATGTTTATGGCGGACAAATAGACTCCCTTCAAGGAAATGCAAAAAGAGATTCTACAAATGTATTTGCTAAAAGATCTAGTGGGGTAATTATGCCTTCTTATAGACTTCCTACCGAAACAGAATGGGAGTATGCAGCTGCCGCACTTGTAGGAACAAGAGAATACAATAATTATAGAGGTAGAAAAAAATATCCTTGGGAAGGGGAATACACCCGATCAGGAAAAAGAAAAAACCGCGGAGATCAACTTGCTAACTTTAAACAAGGCAAAGGTGACTATGGTGGAATTGCAGGATGGTCCGATGATAGTGCAGATATTACTGCTCAAGTAAAATCGTATCCTCCAAACGACTGGGGATTATATGACATGGCAGGAAATGTTGCGGAATGGGTTGCCGATGTTTATAGACCTATTGTTGATGATGAAGCTAACGACTTTAACTACTACCGTGGGAACGTTTACATGAAAACTTCTATTGGAGAAGACGGTAAAGTTCAAATTGTTGGTAGAGATGGAATTAAATATGATACACTAAGCAACGGTAGAATTGTTGCTCGTGATTTACCTGGGGAAATTGCAATGGTTCCTATCGATCAAAACGATACCTATTTAAGAACTAACTTTGACACCAGTGATAATAGAAATTATAGAGATGGAGATAAAGGTTCTACTAGATATTATGATATGTTTAATGAAGGAGAGGATTTAGAAGATTCTAAAAGAATGTACAATGCTCCTAAAAATAAAATCATAAGAGATTCTTTAGGAAATATTGTAAAGCAAATAGACGACTCTAATACAAGAACTACCCTAATAAACGACGAAGTAAGAGTTTATAAAGGAGGATCTTGGAAAGATAGAGCATACTGGTTAGACCCTGCTCAAAGAAGATATTTACCACAATATATGGCAACAGATTATATTGGTTTTCGTTGTGCAATGTCTAGAGTTGGATCTAAAGCTAAAGAGAAGAAAACACCAAGACATTAATAAAAAAATTTATAAATAATATAGGAAAAAGCTCTGAATTTATCAGAGCTTTTTTTTATACATTTATTCCATGACAACAGAATCACTACATACTTTATTTCTAACTACTACTGGCGCAGTTACAGACACTAGAAAGATTGAAAAAGACACCATGTTTTTTGCTTTAAGAGGAGAAAACTTTAATGGAAATGAATTTGCCGAAGAAGCTATAGAAAAAGGCGCCAAATTTGCTATTGTAGACGACAGAAGGTACAAAACTTCCGATAGAATTATTACGGTTAACAATTGTTTGTTTTCACTACAAGAGCTTGCTAAATTTCATAGAAAATATATAAACCCTACAATTATAGCGCTTACTGGAAGTAATGGTAAAACTACAACTAAAGAATTAATAAATGCTGTTTTATCAAAAAAATACAGAACGGTTGCTACCAAAGGAAATTTAAACAATCATATTGGAGTTCCATTAACACTACTCTCTATGGATAAAACCACTGAAATGGGAATTGTAGAAATGGGCGCCAACCACCTAAAAGAAATCCAAAGATTGTGTGATATTACTACTCCAAACTATGGTTATATTACAAATTTTGGAAAAGCTCATTTAGAAGGTTTTGGAGGAGTTGAAGGTGTAATTAAAGGGAAAAGTGAGCTTTATGACTTTTTAATCGGACGCTATAAAACAGTTTTTTTTAATGCTGAAGATGAAATTCAAATTGAAAAATTAAAGCATTATGATGCTAAAATAGGTTTTAGTCAAACTCCAAAAAGCGATTATCAAATTACATTTAAAAATGCAGATCCATTTGTTACGCTAGCATTTGAAGATATTACTATTAATTCTAATTTGATAGGCACTTACAACACTACAAACATTGCTGTAGCTATAACAATGGGAAGCTATTTTGAAGTTTCTAATAAAGAAATTAAAGAAGCCATTGAAGCATACAAGCCTTCAAACAATAGGTCTCAAATAATAAATTCCAAAAATTATAAAATTATTCTAGATGCTTACAATGCAAATCCTTCTAGCATGAAAGCTGCATTAGACAATTTTAATCAATTAAAAGACACTACCAAGCTACTTATTCTAGGAGACATGTTTGAATTAGGAAGTGAAGCAGAAAAGGAACATCAAACTATAGCAATGCTTGCTGAAAACTTAGATTTTGATGCTACTATTTTAGTTGGAGAGAATTTCTATAAAACAACAACCAACGCCTTAAAATTTAAATCTTTTGACGAATTAAAAGATTACATTATAAAAGAAATCCCGACTCAAAAAAATATTTTAATAAAAGGATCCAGAGGAATGGCTTTAGAGAGAATTTTAGAGTATTTAAATTCCTAAATCTTTAAATAGACAATTTGTATTTTTCTGAATTAACCAACTACCTCGAGGCAAGCCTACTAGGTATTCAAAGGAAACAATTTAATCCATTTCGACTTAGAACGTCGGGGAATAAAACCCTCAATGAGGGATTTAAAAAAAGGTCATTTAGAGTTTTAAACCCCTAAATGACCTCAACAACCAACCAAAAAATTTATTCTTCAACTATAAATAGACTAGCTATTGCTACGGCATCATCTCCAGATAATGCCTCATCATAAGCTTCGGTAGAAGCATCCATGCTAAAAGCAGCACCGCTACCCAAAGTAGTTACATCTAAACCACCTTGCATTACATTTTCCTCACCATTATAAACGGGCTGTGTTGCATCTGGCATTCCTGCACCTCTTTCATTTCCTGTAATCCAACCTTTCAAACCTCTTAACCTTCTAATTTCAGAAGCATGTCTAGCTTCCACAGAATGAATTTGCAAGGCGGCAGTTAAGAACGGGGAACCTAATAAATTTCCTGCCTGCCCTTTATATGCTCTCACTCCTGTATCTTCAAAAGCTTGTGCCAATGCTAATAATTGTGCATATGCTGTTTCTTGTCCAACTCCATTATCATTGAACGGATCGAAAGTACCGCCTACAGTAAAATCGAATGTTGGTTTTGAAACTGGAGTTACTCCAGCACCTTCTAAACCAGCTATTAAAAAGTCAACATGCGCTTGTTCATGCTTAGAAATCTGCATATAAACAGTTTCAGGTCTTCCAGATGGCAACACTCCCGATTGAAGGGCTAAATCGTAAAACTCATCTTCTAAATACTCTAAAGTTAAAGCTAATTGAAGCGCTCCTACTGGATCTGTATTCATAGATTGCGCATATGTTTTTTTAGGCATTGCTGCCAATCCTAAAGGAACTGCAGCCATAGCCGCTTTCTTCCCTAATGTTCCTAATGTCCCAAATATATCTCGTCTTGATGTTTTACCTTCTAAAATACTACTGGTAGTAAAATCATCTAAAAAATTTATAATATTCATCGTTTTATGTTTTTGGATTAGTTCAGTTTTAAACTGAAATAAATAATTTATTACTAACAACTAAAGGTTCTTAACTACGGTAAGTTATTCGCTGTAAATTCAGTTTTAATGAATCCTGTTGCAGATACGGCAGCCAAAATATCTGATGGATCTAAAGCTACATCTAAACCTGTATCTACAGTTACTACATCATCTCCAGCAAAGTCTGCCGAGTTAGGATTTATAAGTGTTCTTATTGCAGAAGCATGTCTTGCTTCTACAGAAACTATTTTTCCTGCTATTAATAAATAATCTGGATTAGAAATCAATCTTCCTGCACCATTATACGCAGCAACACCAGTATCCTCTAGTACTTTTGCAGTACCTAAAACTTGAGCTCTATTACTAAAATCCAAATCTCCATAATCAAACTCTAAAGTTGGCAACATTAAGTCTGTATTCCCTTCTACTGCTGCTGAAATTGCGGCATTAAAGAAATCTCTATGATTTACCTCATGGTAATACAAGTCTGTTAAAACTTGTCTTTCTTCATCTGTAATATTAGCGTAAAATGAATTTACAACCTTAGTGTAGAAATCTGCTTCCAGTTGCTCTAACGCATAGGCGTAATTTAAAACCCCTAGATCTCCTTCGCCTAAATCGAATATTCCACCTTCAGGCGGCGGCATCATATTTTGATCATCGTCATTACTACAAGCCATTAATAATCCAGTACCAGCTACCGCCAGTCCTCCCAATTTTAAAAATTGTCTTCTGTTATTAAAGCTCTTTGGTTGATGAACTTTTATTGTTGTCTTTTTCATAATTGATGTTTTTATGATTAATCTTCACTTATACTAACGAAGAAAAAAGACAAGCGGTTTTCTTAAAATTTTGTTAAAGTTAAATTTGATTAATTCTGTACAAAAAAAAAGACCGTTAACCACAAATATATCTTTTCATTCCCTGCTATTCTAACCGCAGCTCCTCAAGGAAAAAGAATGATCTATATTCCATAATCTGTAGCTAAAATTTGTAGAATTAAAAAATGCTATAATAAAATTGTGGGGAAGTAAAACACTCATTAACAAACAAAAAGAAGTCACTTGTTAAAAATTTATTCTCATGAATCAACTACCTCGAGGCAAGCCTACGAGGTAACTAAAGGAAAATAATTTAATCCATTTCGACGTAGAGCCTTTCAATATACTCAGAACAGGCTCTGGGAATAAAATCCTCAATGAGGGGATTTAAGAAATATCGTCTATTAAATTTGCCACCAAACTTGTCCATCCTGTTTGATGAGACGCGCCTAAACCACGACCATTATCTCCATCAAAATACTCATAAAACAAAATTAGATCTTTAAACATAGCCTCTTTATACTTTTCTGGATGATTGGAATTTATTGGTCGGTTTCCATTACTATCTTTTTCAAACATATTAATAAGACGCTCACTTAGGTTTAAAATAATTTCTGATAACTCTTTCTTTTGACCACTTCCTGTTGGAAATTCAAAACTCAAAGACCCCATTTTATGACTTTGGTATTCTTTTAAAGCTTGAATAAAAAGAAAATTAATAGGCATCCAGATAGGTCCCCTCCAATTTGAATTCCCTCCGAATAAATGCACCGTAGATTCTCCAGATTCATAATTAATAGAATAATCAATGTTTTCAATACTAATATGGTATGGTTTTTCATGTGCTTTAGAAAGAGAACGTATCCCATAGTCGCTTAAAAACTCTTTTTCATCTAAAAAGCTCTTCATTAAAATTAATAATCGATCTTGAGGCACTAAAGACAGTAATAAGTCCTCACCATCTACAAACGACTGGATTACTGGATATTTCAATGTATTTTTTCGGTATCGTTTAAACCAATTAATACTACGCTCAAATTTTGGTAGTTTCTCTATAACTTCTTTTTTGATATTTAAAACTGCAGCCATAGACAACAAACCAGCAATAGAACGGACTTTTATCAGTGTAGATTCCCCAGAAGGCAGTGTTAATTTATCATAAAAAAAGCCTTCCTCTTCATCCCAAGTTCCTTGAGAATTAATATTTATATTATTTAAAGCTTCAGCAATAAATACAAAATGTCCAAAATATTTTATAGTCATATCCTCATAACTATTGTCTTGTAAAGAGATCTCAAGACTAATTTCCAACATACTTAAACAATAAAGTGCCATCCATGAAGTGCCATCTACCTGCTCCAACTTTCCGTTTCCAGGAACCCCATAACTCCTGTCAAACACCCCTATATTATCGAGTCCTAAAAAGCCTCCTTCAAAAATATTATTATTACTACTATCTAATCTATTTACCCACCATGTAAAATTCAATGCTAATTTATTGAGTATCCGTTTTAAAAACTTAATATCTCCTACACCCTTTTGTTCCTTATCAATTTTATAAACTTTCATTGCAGCCCATGCCTGTACTGGTGGGTTGACATCACTAAAAGACCATTCGTAGGCTGGAATTTGTCCATTTGGAGCCATATACCATTCTCTAGTAAATAATATAAGCTGATTTTTTGCAAATTCTGGGTCAATTTTAGCCAAGGAAATACAATGAAATGCAGAATCCCACGAAGCATACCAAGGATATTCCCATTTATCGGGCATCGACATAATATCGTGATTTCTCAATGTTTTCCAATTACTATTTCTCCCCGAAAGTCTTTCCACAGGAGGTATAGAAACATCAGAATCGCCTTCTAACCAAGTTTCAACATCGTAATTGTAATATTGTTTTGTCCATAACAATCCAGAGTAAGCTTGCCGTTGAATAGCTTTCCGTTCATTAGTACTCCCATTAGTTATTGCATTGTAAAACTCATTACATTCTTCTATACGGCGATTAAAAATTTCCTCAAACTGCTCGTCAAAAGGTTGCGAGTGCTCTTGTGCAGAAAGACGCAATTTTATAGTTTTTGTTTCCCCTCCTTGAAAATTTAATTTGTATACAGGGGCAAATTTTGTTCCTTCCTCTATAGATGTTGGCAAAGAAACATTATCATTCACTAAAGAAGTATGAAAAAGATCCTTTTTATATGGATGGTCATTCTTTCTTAAATATACAGCTTCTTCATTGGTTTCATTTTCAGTAAAAAACAAAAAATCAGCTTCCTCAAAATACAAATTATAACTCCCTACATAAATGTTCTTTACAGCTACATAATCCATTCCATTAGCTGTTTGTTTTTTGATGAATGGTTTTTCTTTTATTCCAACAAAACTCCAATAATTTCGAATCCAAAGAGTAGGCAACAAATGTAAATCGGCTTGAGTTTTAGCTACATTTTCAATTGTTATTTTTATAAGAAGGTCTTCATTATCTGCTTTTGCATATTCTGTTTCTACATTAAAATACTTATCTCCTTTAAAAGCATCGGTATCTAGAATTTTATATTCACGTTCATTCAGACCTCTTTTTCGGTTTTCCTCCACAATTTTATCATATGGAAACTCTTCTTGCGGATACTTATAGAGATGTTTCATATAAGAATGAGAAGGAGTGTTTTCTAGATAGTAATACAATTCTTTCACATCTTCTCCATGGTTTCCCTCAGGACCAGTTAATCCAAAAAGTCGTTCTTTTAAAATAGAGTCTTTTCCATTCCAAAGTGTTATTCCAAAACAAATATTACAATAACGATCGGAAATTCCAGCAATTCCATCTTCTCCCCAACGATAGGCTCTACTTCGAGCGTGGTCGTGCGTAAAATACCCCCAAGCATCTCCATTTGAGCTGTAATCTTCTCGAACTGTTCCCCATTGCCGCTCACTTAAATAAGGCCCCCATTTAAGCCAATCTTTCTTCTCCGAATAATTTTCTTCTAAACGCTCATGCTCCTTAGTTCTGATTTCCATATATTTTATTTATACTATTGAAACTAAAAACATTATTTTAAAATACTTTATGCTATTAGTCGAAACTAAAATTATTGAATATAAACTACACTATGCCTTTTTTAGAGTGTTTTTACCTAAGTATTTATAATTTTTTGATGATTTTACAAAAAGAATCGATTTAAAAAGTGAATTCTGAAATAGAATCTATATACTACAACATTTATTCCCTGTCTTGCAATATCAATAAAAAACATGCTATTTATTCTTTACTACTATTTGTACTTCTCTGATGTAATATTCTTAATTTTGCAATCTTAAATTTAGAATAAAGCACAAACTATTCATTTTAATGAAGAAGGAAATTATCAAAAAAAGCTATTATGGTTTAGTAACGGGCGCTATTATTGTAGGAGCCACTGCTACTATTTTAGGTTATTCTTTAAAGAAAACTACAGAAATTTTTGAAGAGCATATTTTTGAAAAGCTTAATAGCTTTCCTCTACTTTTTATAATAGCTCCTTCTGTAGGAATAACGCTTATTTATTTTACTAGAAAATATTTATTCAAAGGAAAAAAGAATAAAGGTATTGCTGAAATTTTCCATACCCTAAACAACAGAAAGGATGAACTTCCGTTTTACAAAGTACCCTCTCATTACATAAATGGTTTTTTAACGGTTATATTTGGAGGTTCTACAGGTATTGAAGTTTCCACCGTAGTTGCAACTGCAGCTCTTGGAGCATCTGTACATAAAAAAGACACTGTTGCCAATAGTTATAAAACAGAGTTAATATGCGCAGGTGTTGCTGCTGGAATAACTACTTTGTTTGGGAGTCCAATTGCAGGTATTCTATTTAGTATTGAAGTTATTTCAAGAAAAGTTACAAAAAGTGTTCTTCTAAGCTGTGGAATTTCTGTATTAATAGCTTGGACATTTGTTCATTTTTTTGATAATGAAATACTTTTTGAGTATCATGTTTCACTATGGAATACAAGAGCAATTCCTTTTATGATACTACTTAGCGTGCTAGCTGGTGTTACAGCTGTTTATTTTACTAAATGTGTAATCTTTATAAAAAAAGTATTTTCTAAAATAAGCAATAATTTTATTCGGGTAAATCTTGGAGCTGTACTTGTAGGAATTTCGATATTTTTCTTTCCAGCTTTATATGGAGATAGCTACCACGGGATTAATGAGCTTCTAGCTTCAAATTATTATACTCCACTTCCTATTGGATTCCTACTCTCATTATTCTGTATAATTATTTTTAAACCCTTGGCTGCTTCCCTTACATTAGGAGCAGGAGGAGATGGTGGTGTTTTTGCTCCAAGCATTGTAACGGGCGCCGCACTTGGCACTTTTGTTGCTACTTTTTGTAATCAATATTTCCAAACAGATTTAATAGTTTTAAACTTTGCTTTATTAGGCGCTGGAGCTATGCTAAGCGCTGCAATTCATGCACCCTTAACTTCTTTGTTTTTAACGTGCGCAATAGTTGGCGGAGGTTACAATTTATTCATCCCATTACTTTTTGGAGTTTTTATTGCCAAATATGTAGCAAAATTTTTATGCCATTATACCGTTTATACCTATAAACGTAAAGACAATAAATTCTTGTTTGATATAAAATAGCAAGTTCTTCCTTTTCAGATTAACTACAATTTTTGCATAAACACAACTTTTGGGAATGATCCGAATGATCCCCCATAGCGTGACCTGTACATAATTAAAAAAGCCACTCAATTTCTTGAATGGCTTTGTTTGTAAGTGGTGGGCGATACTGGATTCGAACCAGTGACCCCCTGCTTGTAAGGCAGGTGCTCTGAACCAACTGAGCTAATCGCCCTAATTTGGGCATCAAGTAAATGAAAGTTTTATAAAAAAAGACCTCCTTCAAGGAAGTCTGAAAATTGGTGGGCGATACTGGATTCGAACCAGTGACCCCCTGCTTGTAAGGCAGGTGCTCTGAACCAACTGAGCTAATCGCCCTTCATTTGCTTGATTGCGGTTGCAAATATATAACAGTTTTTAATATCAGCAAAGAAAATAAAGAAAAAATTAGAGTATTTCTGCAACAACAAAAGTACTCCCTCCAACATAAATAAAATCGCTCACACCAGCCGATTTCTTAGCCGATTCAAAAGCAGCTGAAACTGAACTATATACCACGCCCTCCAAAGCATACTCCAAAGCTTTTTCTTTTAAAACTTCTGCCTCCAAACCACGAGATATTTCTGGCTTACAGAAATAATACATGGCATTTTTAGGAAATAAAGGTAAGATGTCTGTGAGTTTTTTGTCTTTTACAAACCCTAAAACAATATGTAATTGATTATATTTTTGCTTAGAAAGCTGATTTGTTACAATTGAAAGTCCTTCTTTATTATGAGCAGTATCACAAATTATAGTTGGTTCCTCGCCTAATTTTTGCCACCTCCCCATTAAACCAGTATTCCGAACTGTATTATTCAAGCCATTTACAATGTTCTCCTCCGTAACAGAAAAGCCTTTTAATTGCCGTAACGTTAATACTACCGCTTTTATATTTTTTTCTTGGTAATCTCCCAATAAATCACTTTTATAATTGAGATTTAGCTCAGAAGCTAATTGAAGTGTTGTATTATTATAACTAGCCACTCCTTCAAAAACAGGATATGTTTCTGGATGATACTCACTTATTACCGTAGGAACATTTGACTTAATAATTCCAGCTTTTTCCCAAGCTATTTTTTCTAAGGTATCTCCCAACATATCGGTATGATCCAAACCTATATTTGTAATTAAAGCTACCTCGGGAGTAATTATATTTGTTGAGTCAAAACGCCCTCCTAAACCTACTTCTATAATTGCAATATCTATTTTTTCTTCTGAAAAAAATTGAAAAGCCATTCCAACAGTCATTTCAAAAAATGACAATTCATTGGCTTTAAAGAATGGTTTATTGACTTCAATAAAATTTACCACAAAATCTTCTGAAATCTCCTTTCCATTTATTTTAATTCGCTCTCTAAAATCTTTTAAATGAGGAGATGTGTACAATCCAACTTTATAACCTGCTTCCTGCAACACAGAGGCTAACATATGGCTTGTAGAGCCTTTACCATTGGTTCCCGCTACATGAATAGATTTAAAATTTTGCTCGGGATTCTGTAGATGTTTTGCAAGCGCAATAGTATTTGTTAGTTTAGGCTTAAAAGCCGATTGCCCTTGTTTTTGATACATCGGCAACCTACCAAACATCCAGTTTAGGGTTTGCTCGTATGTCATAATTGTATTTTATTAAAATGAAAGAATTAGTAGTTTTCTACTCTCCTAATTTGAAATTAACCACTACAAAACCTATTTGCCTTGAAGGCGCATTTGCATCAGAATTCCATTTATAAGAACGCGCAGTTTTACTTGCAGCTTCTTTTAAACAAGCTGCTGTATTTGTAGTACCTTTTACACCTGGAGTGGCGCTAATAACGTTTCCAGAACGGTCTACCTCTATTTTCACAACCACAGTTCCGGACTCATTACAGTCTTGCACAAACTTATCTCCAGAAACTAAGCTACGCCCATTAAGACCATAACCTACACCTCCAGAACCCGTTCCGCCACCACCGTAATAACTTGTAGCATATGGATCGCCATCTGGTTGCCCTTTGTCTCCTGCGCGGTTGTCGTCTCCTTCTCCTCCAGTAGCTTTTCCGTCAGAACTATTAAGTCCTCCCATCATTGCATCTAGATTCTTTTTCTTAGCTTCTTGTTCTTTTTTAATACGTTCTTCTTCAGCTTTTCGCTCACGCTCTTTTCGCGCTGCTTCTGCCTGTGCTTTTTTCTTAGCCTCTTCTTCAGCTTTCTTTTTTGCCTCTGCCTCTTTTTGCTTCTTAATCACCACAGACTCTTCATTATTCTGTGTAACTACATCTTCAACTTTAGCTTCCGCAGGTTCTGCAGGAGCAGTAGGCTTTGGAGTTTCCTCAACAGGAGTTGCCTTTTCTATAGGTTTTTCTACGGGAGTACTTTTTATTTTTTCCTTTGGTTGTACATTTCCACTCCCAAAATTTGTAGTTCCAAAATTAACAGAGATTCCATTTTCAATAGGCGGATCTAAATAAGACAACCCAATATAAAACATAAGAAACAAGAGTATTGTTAGTAACAAGGTTGTTACTGTAAAGGATTTCTTTTTATGTTTTGTATCTAAAAAAGACATATTTATTTAGGTCTAACTGCTAAAATTACTTTGTAACTATTTTGGTTTGCTATGTCCATTATATTAACTGCATTATCTATCGGAACACTTTTTTCAGCTCTTAAAATAATAGTAGGTTGCTCTACATCTTTTAATCTTCTCTTAAGTTCTGTTTCTACGAATTCAGGTTTTACTTTTACATTATCCACATAAATATCAAGGTTTTTATTGATACTTACTGAAACGTTTTGTGTATTTGTAGACTTTCCTTTTGCCTTAGGTAATAGTAAATCTAGAGCATTTGGAGAATTTGAAGTAAGCATAAAGAACACCAAGAGTAGAAAAACAATATCAGTCATAGAACTCATACTGAATTCTGGCGACACTTTGTTTCTTCCTTTTAACTTCATTTCTTATAAAATTTTAGTGTTTTAATGATAAACAGATAACCTAAAGTAAGTATTAGGCTATCTGTTTAGTATAAGGTTTCAACGTTACCAATTTTACATTGGTTCGTCTAGAAGGTCTAAAAATTCTACTGCATTAGCTTCCATATTATGGACAACCTTATCGGTACGAACAACCAAATGATTGTATCCAATATAAGCAATAATACCTACTACAAGTCCTGCTACCGTAGTAGTCATTGCTGTATAAATACCACTTGCTAATTGCCCCATTTCTGCTTGTCCACCACTAGTTGCCATTTGGTGAAACGCTATAATCATTCCGATTACAGTACCTAAGAAACCAATCATTGGAGCCGCTCCAGCTACTGTTGCTAGAATACTTACGTTCTTTTCTAATTTATATACTTCTAAAGTACCTGCATTCTCAATTGCCTTATTAATATCTTCCAAAGGTTTTCCTATTCTAGAGATTCCTTTTTCGGTTAATCTTGCTACTGGCGAATCTGTTTGAGCACAAAGTATTTTAGCTGCTTCTAATTTTCCATTAGAGACATGATCTCTAATTTGAAGCATGAAATTTTTATCAATTTTTGAAGCTGCTTTAATAGCAAAAACTCTTTCAAAATAAATGTATAAGGCTACAAATAACAACACAAAAAGTATTGCTATAATAATTACACTTGCAGTCCCTCCATTTACGATTAAATCTATAACCGAAAGTGTTTTTTCTTCCGAAAGAACTTCTTCAGCCACCTCTTGGGTTGCTTCTTGAAATAATATCATATATTATTATTTATCGAATTGGGTTTGGTTTATAACGGTGTATTGCATATAAAATTATACGTCAAGTACAAAATTTCTTAAAAGTACAAATACTGCAGCTCCAGATAAGAATCCAATTAATGCTAACCATCCAATTTTTTTAAGGTACCAGAAGAAATCGATTTTCTCCATTCCCATAGCAACTACACCAGCTGCCGAACCAATAATTAACATACTTCCTCCTGTTCCGGCTGAATACGCTATAAAGTGCCAAACTGGATCGTCCATTCCTACAGAGAACATCCCCATACTTGCGGCTACCAAAGGTACATTATCAATAACTGCAGAACCTGCTCCTAAAATTATAACCACTAAATCTGAAACTTTTTCTCCAACAGATTCTGTTCCTAACATAGGCATTACTGCATCCATTCTTTCTGCAAAATGGAATAACATCCCTAGTGATTCTAAAGCAGCTACTGCCATTAAAATCCCTAAGAAAAATAAGATACTTGGCAGTTCAATTCTCGCTAAAGAATGATGTACTGGACTATGATGTCCTTGGAAATCTCCACTATCTTCATTAACTCCAGAAAGAGCGAATTTTTTATTACTATAAATTTCTGCAAAAGCAGCAACTACAGCAAGAGACAACATCATTCCTACATAAGGAGGTAAATGTGTTACTGTTTTAAATAAAGGAACAAAAACAATCATTCCTAAACCTAAATACAACATAATAGTTCCATATTTAGATTTTGGTGCTGTTTCTGCAAAATCTCCTTCAATTTCTCCTTTAAATATTTTTAATCTTGATGCTATTAATACTGGTACAACCATACAGAATATAGATGGTATTAATACATGCTCTATTAATAAAGCAGCAGATACTTTGTGTCCAATCCACAACATGGTAGTAGTAACATCTCCAATAGGAGACCATGCACCCCCAGCATTTGCAGCTATAATAATAATACCCGCAAACCAAAGTCTCAACTCTCTATCTTTAAGTACTTTTTGTAAGATTGTTATTAATACAATTGTTGCTGTTAGGTTATCTATAATTGCTGAAAGCACAAAAGCCAGAATACTAAATATCCATAACAATTTACGCTTACTTCTAGCTTTAATATAGCCCTTAATAGTTGCAAAGCCATCAAAATAATCGATGATTTCCACAATAGTCATTGCCCCAAGTAAGAAAACTAATATTTCGGCGGTTTTACCTAAATGATGCAACAATATCTCATCAACATGAGAAGCTTCTAGTTCTTTGAGTTCTGCATTAACTTCAAAAACATCCATGTGTGTTAATGCAATAATAGCCCATAAAAGTGCCATCATTCCCAAAGCAGGAATCAATTTGTCAATTTTTAAATTATGTTCTAGGGTGATTGCCAAATAACCAAGAACGAATACAATAATAATTATAGTCTCCATAGGATAGTGTTAGTAAATATTTGTGTCTAAATTAATTGTTTTAATGCGATTTCAAAAGCAGTACTGCTAATATTTATTTTAGCATTATTATGTTGAAAGGTATTTTGCAATGCCTTTTTAATTGTATCTGAGGTATCTGCAAAGATTGCTTCATCTGTCATTTCGGTACGTCGCTCCATAAAATAAGCAAAAACTCTAGCCATTCCACAGTTCGAAATAAAATCTGGAATTAAGCTTATTCTTTGGTCTGTATATTCCATAATAGGACCAAAAAATATTTCTTTATCAGCAAATGGAACATTCGCTCCACAAGAAACAACCTCTAAACCTGCTTCTATTAACTGGGTAATTTGTTCTTTTTTAATAAGTCGAGAAGCAGCACAAGGCAAGAAAATTTGCGCTTGTATATTCCATATCTTCTCATTCATTTCTTTAAAAGGAATCATATTTGGAACGTCCAAGGTATTTCCTTTTTTCTCCAAGAAAAACGATTTTATTTCAGCAAAAGAAAAGCCTTCTTCATTTATAACACCGCCATTAATATCGGTAATTCCAACAATTAAAGCGCCCATTTGAGATAAATAATAGGCTGCAGCACCACCAACATTTCCAAAACCTTGAACAATTGCTTTCTTCCCTTTTACCGTTCCTCCATATATTTCATAATAATGTTTTACAGACTCTGCAACCCCATAACCGGTTATCATGTCTGCAACGGTGTATTTTCTTTTAATATCTGGAGAGAAGTTATCGTTTTCTAAAACCTTAATAACTCCTTGTCTCAGCTGTCCAATCCTGTTTATCTTATCGGCTTCAGACGGCTTAAAATGTCCGTTAAAAACTCCTTCTTGCGGATGCCAAACTCCACAATTTTCGGTAATTGGTATAACCTCATGGATTTCATCTACGTTTAAATCGCCTCCAGTTCCGTAATAACTTTTAAGCAACGGAGAAACAGCTTTATACCAACGTTCTAAAACCCCTTTTTTACGAGGATCTTTTGGATCGAAGTTAATTCCAGATTTAGCACCACCAATTGCGGGTCCAGAAACCGTAAATTTAACTTCCATAGTTTTTGCTAAAGATAACACCTCATTAGCATCCAAACCTACTCTCATTCTGGTTCCACCACCTGCGGCTCCTCCTCGTAAAGAATTTATAACGGTCCACCCTTCAGCAGCTGTTTCAGAGTCCTTCCAATTAAAAATAATTTCAGGAGATTTGTCTTCGTATTGTTTAAGTAATTCTTTCATTAATCTTTTAAAGTATTCACAAATATATAAAACAAAAAAATCTGACCTCGACTTTTAGAATATTTTAAGGATTGTAAATTTTCCCACTACTATGGTCTTTAGAAGCTCCCGTAATACTTTTCATACAATTCACTTCATCCCTTACTTTCAAGACGCCTAATAAACCAAAAATAATGGCTTCCTTAAACTCTATAGTATTATTATTAGGTAAAATTATTTCTGCATCACTCAAGGTCTTTAATTGTTCAATAAAAAAAGTATTGTAAGCGCCTCCTCCTGTTACCAAAACTCTTGCTGTTGGCTCCAAAACTTGAGCCACCTGAAAAGCTGTATGCGCTATATAAGTTCTTAAAATATCTTTTTCTGAAATTTTATAAGAATCAATTAAAGGGAGTACATCGCTTTCTACCCATTCAATTCCCAACGACTTTGGATATGGTTTTTTATAAAAAGCTAAACTATTTAACTCTTCAAGCAGTTCCTCATTAATATTACCTGATGCAGCAATCTTTCCGCCATCATCATAATCAAAACCTAATTTTGAGACGTAATGATTCAAAACATTATTCACAGCACAAATATCAAATGCCTTATAAACACCGTCCTTTTCTACGGAAACATTTGCAAACCCTCCTAAATTAAGGCAATAATTGTATTCCGAAAAAAGTAGCTTATCTCCAATTGGTACCAAGGGAGCTCCTTGCCCTCCAAGTTCTACATCCTCCACACGGAAATCGCATACTACTTTTTCGCCAACTTTCTCTGCTATAAAAGGTAAATTTCCTATTTGATAGGTCTGTCCTTCATCTGGTTTATGAAAAACGGTATGCCCATGAGAAGCAACAAAATCTATCGCCTCTATTTGTTTTCCCTTAATAAAGCCACAAATTATTTCAGCTAAAAAAACAGTGTATTCTTCGTCTAATTTCTGTAGATCAGAAGTATTTAAATGAATAGCATTTTTTAAACGTTTGCGTAAATTTTCTTCATAAGAAACTGTTTTTGAACTTCTTACAGAAAAACTCCACTCATCTTTCTTTTCAAAATAAACATTAACCAAATCGATTCCGTCCAATGATGTGCCAGACATCACTCCTATAACGTTGTAGTTTTCTTTTTTCATTAAGTGTAAAAATAAATAAGAATGATTGAAAATGTTACATTTTAAAATTATATTTGATGAATATTATAAAAATATCACAAAATAGGATGGATTTCAAACTTTCTGAAGAACAATTACTAATAAAAGAAGCTGCAAGAGATTTTGCTAAAACGGAATTATTACCTGGAGTCATCGAAAGAGACGAAAAGCAAGAATTCCCTACAGAGCAAGTCAAAAAAATGGCAGAACTTGGTTTTTTAGGAATGATGACTTCTCCCGAATATGGAGGTAGCGGAATGGATACCGTATCTTATGTTATGGTAATGGAAGAGCTTTCAAAAGTAGATGCATCTGCTTCTGTTATTGTAAGCGTAAATAACTCTTTAGTTTGTTGGGGATTAGAAAATTTCGGAACAGAAGAACAAAAGAAAAAATATTTAAAACCGCTAGCTTCCGGAGAAATTATCGGAGCCTTTTGCTTATCGGAACCTGAAGCAGGAAGTGACGCTACTTCACAAAAAACAACTGCTCTTGATAAAGGAGACCATTATATTGTTAATGGCACAAAAAACTGGATTACCAATGGAAATTCAGCAGCTGTTTATTTAGTAATAGCACAAACTCATCCAGAAAAAAAACACAAAGGCATTAATGCTTTAATTATTGAAAAAGGAATGCCTGGTTTTGAGATTGGTCCAAAAGAAAATAAATTAGGAATTAGAGGAAGCGATACACATTCTTTAATTTTTAACGATGTAAAAGTTCCCAAAGAAAATAGAATTGGCGAAGATGGTTTCGGATTCAAGTTTGCTATGAAAACGCTAGCAGGTGGAAGAATTGGAATTGCTGCTCAAGCGCTAGGAATTGCCTCTGGAGCGTATGAACTGGCAAAAGAATATTCTAAAGTAAGAAAGTCTTTCGGCACAGAAATATGCAACCATCAAGCAATTGCCTTTAAATTGGCAGATATGCATACCCAAATTGAAGCAGCAAGACACCTTGTTTTAAAAGCTGCTTGGGACAAAGACAATGGAAATGACTACGACTTATCTGGTGCGATGGCAAAATTATATGCCTCTCAAGTTGCCATGGATACCGCTACCGAAGCTGTACAAATACATGGTGGAAACGGTTTTGTAAAAGAATATCATGTAGAAAGACTGATGAGAGACGCCAAGATTACTCAAATTTACGAAGGCACTTCAGAGATTCAGAAAATAGTCATATCAAGAAGCATTCTAAACAACTAACCCTCTCTTTTAACACGCATTTCTATAATAGAAATGATAATATTACAATTACACCCCTATTTTTTTAGGGGTTTCTTTATTTTAAAACCTATTTTAAATACAACACCCCCTCTTTTTATTAAAAAAATATATTATTCCTACAACATATCCTTAAAATACCCTTAAAATTATAGGGATTAATAATTTTTTAGCCTTGAATTAACGATTTGATAATTTGCCCCACCTTAAAATCTCAATATTAGATTTTTCTCAAGCTTTAATTCTAAACACCGAATTAATTTCATTTTTTACTCAAAAACGTTGAATAATCGGCATCTTTCTTATTAGATTTGTGGAAACCACGTAATTATGAAGCCACAACAACAAGGACTATACTCTCCGGAGTTTGAACATGACAATTGCGGTGCAGGTTTTATCTGTAACCTAAATGGAGTAAGAACCAACGACATCATTCATAAAGCCCTCGATATTTTAATTCGTTTAGAACACAGAGGAGCTGTAAGTGCCGATGGTAAAACGGGAGATGGTGCAGGAATCCTAATAGAGATCCCTCATGCTTTTTTTAAACAAACATGTAAGTTTGAAATTCCCGAATCCAAAGAATATGCTGTAGGAATGTTATTCCTACCAAAATCTAAAAACCAATCTCAAATATGTATTAACCTTTTTGAGGAAAACATCAAAAAACAAGGTCTAAATATTATAGGCTGGCGCGATGTTCCTGTAGACCATAATTGTATTGGGAAAATAGCTGCTGAAACCGAACCTTTGGTAAAGCAGGTCTTTATTGGAAAAAACAACTTAGATCTTACGGAAGAAGAGTTTAATGCGAAGCTTTTTGCAGGAAGAAAAATAGCAGAACATGCTGTTTTAAATTCTAATCTTTCTGAGGCTGGCTATTTTTATTTTTCAAGCCTTTCAACCAACACAATTATATATAAAGGTTTATTAATGCCTCAAGACATTAGTACTTATTATAAGGATTTAATGCAACCAGAGGTAGTAACAAAACTAGCTTTAGTACACCAACGTTTCTCTACAAACACCTTCCCTACTTGGGATTTGGCTCAACCTTTCCGTTTAATGTGCCATAATGGTGAGATCAACACTCTTAGAGGTAACTTAAGTAGAATGAAAGCTAGAGAAGAGCTTTTTAAAACTGAAATCTTTGGAGAGAGCATTAAAGATATCCCTCCAATTGTTTTAGAAGGAAAATCGGATTCTGCTTCTATGGATATGGTATTAGAATTATTATTACAAACAGGAAGATCACTTCCTGAAGCAATGATGATGATGGTGCCAGAAGCATGGGAAAAACACCAGTCTATGACCGACTCCAAAAAGGCTTTTTACGAATACAACTCCTGTATTATGGAGCCTTGGGATGGTCCTGCTTCAATTCCTTTTACTGACGGAAATTATATCGGTGCTCTTTTAGACCGTAACGGTTTGAGACCTTCTCGATACACTGTTACTAAAGATGGGTACGTAATTATGTCTTCGGAAACTGGAGTTATAGATGTGGCTCCAGAAAATGTAGAACACCACGGCCGCTTAGAACCAGGAAGAATGTTTTTGGTAGACATGAATGAGGGACGTATTATTGGAGATGAAGAAGTAAAAGAAAGTATTGTTTCAAAAAGACCTTATAGAAAATGGCTAGATGAGAATCTTTTACAACTTTCCCAAATATCCTACACTGGAAATAAAACTCCTGTAGAAAAAGAGGATTTTATAACACGTCAAAAATTATTTGGATACACCAATGAAGATATCACAACCTTAATAACTCCAATGGCTACTTTAGGAAAAGAAGCCATCGGATCTATGGGGACCGATACTCCACTCGCTGTTTTATCGGATAAACCTCAATTACTTTTCAATTACTTTAAACAACTTTTCGCTCAGGTTACCAATCCGCCATTAGATGGGATTCGTGAAGAAATTGTAACCGATATTAGCTTGTCTATTGGAGGTGATAAAAATATCTTCGATATCATTCCTGAGCAATCTAAAAAACTGAAAATCCAGAATCCAGTAATCTCAAATGAAGATCTGGATAAGATTAAATATATTAACCACCCGGACTTTAAGGCCGTTTCAATTTCAATCCTTTATGATATTAATAAAGGGTTGAATGGCCTTGAAGCACGTTTAGACGAAATGGTGGACGAGATTTCTAATGCTATTGATGAAGGATGTAATATTATTATTCTTTCTGATAGAAATGTTTCGAGCAACATGGCTCCGATTCCATCGGCTTTAGCATGTTCTCATGTACACCATGGACTAAAGAAAAAAGAAAAGAGATCTTCCGTAGGAATTATTATTGAATCTGCGGAACCTAGAGAACCTCATCATTTTGCACTTTTATTTGGTTATGGCGCTAGCGCGATTAATCCATATATGGTAAACGAGATTATTGCAAAATTATCAGCAGAAGGAGAAATCAATATTTCTTTTGAAGAGGCTATTCTTAATTTTAACAAAGCTATCGGAAAAGGTATTGTTAAGATTATGAATAAAATTGGAATCTCAACTTTACATTCCTATAGAGGGGCTCAAATTTTTGAAGCTTTAGGATTAAATAAAAAATTTGTAAACAAATATTTCTGTAATACTACTAGTCGTATTGAAGGAATTGGGATTTATGAAATTGAAAAAGAAATTCAAAAGCGTGTTTCCAAAGCATACAATAGCAGCGAATCTTTAGCCGATTTAGATTTAGAAATTGGAGGAGATTACCGCTGGAGAAGAAATGGAGAACGCCATATGTTCAACCCAACTACTGTTGCTAAATTACAGCAGGCTGTTAGAACAAATAAATTTGATAGCTACAAGGAATATTCTAAGATGATTAATGAGCAAACAGAGCGTTTGATGACACTTAGAGGGATGTTCAAGTTTAAAGAACTTAATCCAATTCCAATTGAAGAAGTAGAGCCTTGGACAGATATTGTTAAGCGTTTTAAAACTGGAGCCATGTCTTTTGGTTCAATTAGTAAAGAAGCGCATGAGAATTTAGCTATTGCCATGAATAGAATTCAAGGTAAAAGTAATTCTGGAGAAGGTGGAGAAGACCCAGACCGTTTCCATAAAGACCTTAATGGTAATTGGAGAAACAGCGCTATAAAGCAAGTTGCTTCTGGACGTTTTGGAGTTTCTATAAACTACCTTACCAACGCCAAAGAAATACAAATTAAAATGGCTCAGGGTGCTAAGCCCGGAGAAGGAGGACAATTACCTGGTCCAAAAGTAAATCCTTCTATTGCCAAAACTAGAAATTCCACTCCTTATGTTGGGTTAATATCACCACCTCCGCATCACGATATTTATTCTATTGAAGATTTAGCTCAGCTAATTTTCGATTTAAAAAATGCGAATCGTGAAGCAAGAGTAAACGTTAAGTTAGTATCAGAAGTAGGAGTAGGAACTATTGCTGCTGGAGTTGCCAAAGCAAAAGCAGATGTTGTTCTTATCTCTGGATTTGATGGAGGTACGGGGGCATCGCCACTTACCTCGCTTCGTCATGCAGGATTACCTTGGGAACTTGGGGTTGCAGAAGCACAGCAGACATTAGTCTTAAACGACCTTAGAGGACGTATAGTAATGGAATGCGACGGACAATTAAAAACGGGTCGAGATGTAGCTATTGCTTGTTTATTAGGTGCAGAAGAATTTGGTTTTGCTACGGCTCCACTTGTAGCATCTGGTTGTATTATGATGCGCGCTTGCCATTTAAATACATGTCCAGTTGGAATAGCAACTCAGGATCCTGAATTACGTAAAAACTTTAAAGGAACCCCTGAGCATGTTATTAATTTCATGTATTTTATTGCTCAAGAGTTACGTCAGATAATGGCCGACTTAGGATTCAAGTCTATTGAAGAAATGGTTGGACAGAGTCAGAAATTAGATATGAATAAAGCTATTGAGCATTACAAAGCGCAAGGAATAGACTTATCTAATATTTTATACAAACCTAGAGTTCCAGAGCATGTAAAACTTCATAATACAGAAAAACAAGACCATCAGTTAGAAGAAGTTTTAGATTTTGAAATTTTGAATCAAGCTCATCCAGCGGTTTACCGTAAGGAAAAAATGAGTTTAGATTTTCCAATAACAAACATCAATCGTACTACGGGAGCTATATTAAGTAATGAAATTTCTAAAATTCATGGAGAAGAAGGGCTTCCTGAAGATACATTAACATTAAATTTTGAAGGTTCTGCCGGACAAAGTTTTGGAGCATTTGCTACTAAAGGACTTACCTTAAAAGTAAATGGTAATACAAATGATTACTTTGGAAAAGGACTTTCTGGTGCCAAATTAATTGTAAAAGTACCTGAAAAAGCTACTTTTAAACCAGAAGAAAATGTAATTATTGGTAACGTTGCCATGTATGGTGCTGTTACTGGAGAAGCATATATTAACGGTATTGCTGGAGAACGTTTCTTAGTAAGAAACTCTGGAGCCAAAGCTGTTGTTGAAGGTATTGGAGACCACGGTTGTGAATACATGACAGGTGGGGTTGCAGTTATTCTTGGAAAAATAGGTAGAAACTTCGCTGCTGGAATGAGCGGTGGGGTAGCTTATATTTATAATCCAGATAACACCCTCGATACGAATAACTTTAATATGGAAATGGTTGAATTAGAAGATTTGTCTGATAATGACCAAATTCAATTACAAACCTTAATTAGCGAACATATTAAATACACCGATAGTCCACATGCAAAACGCATTATGGAAGATTGGGGTAAAAACAGCAAAAAGTTTGTAAAAGTAATGCCAACAGAATACAAAAAAGCATTAGAGATGCTGGCAAAACAAGAAAAAGAAGTAGAACAACTAACAACAGCATAAAATGGGAAAACTAAGAGGATTTTTAGAATACGAAAGACGCGGTGAAGATAGTATTGCTGTTGAAGAACGTGTTGAGAATTACAATGAGTTTACCAAAGAACTCGATACAAAAGAATTAAACGAACAAGGTGGCCGTTGTATGGATTGCGGAATCCCGTTCTGCCATAGTGGATGTCCGCTCGGGAATTTAATTCCCGACTTCAACGACGCCGTTTATAAAAACGATTGGAGCAAAGCGTTACGCCTACTCCATGCCACCAATAATTTTCCTGAGTTTACAGGGAGATTATGTCCAGCACCTTGTGAATCTGCATGTGTACTAGGAATTATCCAACCTCCTGTTTCTATTGAACTTATTGAAAAATATATTGTAGAACGTGGATTTAAAGAAGGATGGATTAAACCAAACCCACCAAAAAAACGCACAGGAAAAACAATTGCTGTTGTAGGTTCTGGACCATCTGGTTTAGCAGCTGCACAACAATTAAATCGTGCAGGACATACCGTAACTGTTTTTGAACGCGATAAAAAAGTTGGTGGCCTATTAAGATATGGAATTCCAGATTTTAAATTAGAAAAGAATGTTATAGATCGTCGTGTTGCTATTTTAGAAGCTGAAGGAATTGAGTTTAAAACAAACGTTCATGTAGGGAAAAACTACGATGCGGCACAACTAAACGATTTTGATGCTGTAGTACTTTGTGGTGGCGCTACGCAACGTAGAAAACTACCAATTCCAGGAGCGGAAGCAAATGGCGTTGTGCAAGCAATGGATTTCTTAAAAAGAAACAATCAGGTTGTAGACGGATTAGCAGAAACTACAGAATCTTTACATGCCGCTGGCAAAAATGTTATTGTTATTGGTGGAGGAGATACTGGGTCTGACTGTGTAGGAACTTCCAATCGTCATGGAGCAAAATCGGTTACTAACTTTGAGATTATGCCAATGCCTCCAGAATCTCGTTCAGAAGAAAATCCATGGCCTTTCTGGCCTTTTACCCTCAAAACAAGTTCTTCTCATGAGGAAGGTGTTGAGCGTAATTGGAGCATCTTAACAAAAGAATTTGTAAAAAATGAACAAGGAAATTTAACAGCTATTAAAACTGTTGAAGTTAAATGGGTTAAAATTCCAGGAGAGCGTCCACAACTTAAAGAAGTTGAAGGTTCTGAAAAAGAATGGCCTTGCGATTTAGCATTATTAGCTTTAGGATTTACAGGCCCAGAAGCTACTTTAAGCGAACAATTAGGATTAAAAACTGATGAAAGAAGTAATATAAAAGGGAATAATTATCAAACCAATGTTCCTCATATTTTTACTGCTGGAGATATGCGCAGAGGACAATCGTTAATTGTTTGGGCTATTTCTGAAGGTAGAGAAGCAGCACATCATGTAGATAAATTTTTAATGGGATCTTCTTCACTTCCAGTAAAGGAAAAAGGAGATTTACCAGCAGCCTAGGTTATATATTTATTTAATTCCATTACGTGGTTTTGTCAATCAACTATCTCTAGGCAAAATCGAGATCGTAAGACAAAACAAATTTAACTCATTTCGGCACAGAGTGTCGGGGGATTAAATCCTTCATGAGAAATTAAAATAGCCGACTTCAATTTGAGGTCGGCTATTTTTATGCTATCTAATCGTTAAGGTTAATTTTCATTTTCGTATTTTCCCGAAAATTTTTTTCAATGCAAGAAACACCCATTTTTAGTAATGATACTATTGTATTCGGTATCATCATGTTATGTTTAGGATTTGTTTTTTTTACTTCAGCAATAAAAACTGGATTTTGGAACAAGTTCTATAAAATTGTCCCTTCCGTATTAATGTGTTATTTACTCCCTTCGTTATTTAATTCTTTTGGAGTTATTTCAGACGAAACTTCAAACTTATACTTTGTAGCAAGTAGATACCTACTTCCAGCATCATTAGTTTTAATGACGCTAAGTATTGACCTAAAAGCGGTTTTTAATTTGGGTCCAAAAGCATTAATCATGTTTTTTACTGGAACTATAGGAATTGTTATCGGAGGACCGCTTGCCATTCTTTTAATTTCCACTATTTCTCCAGATACTGTTGGAGGCGTTGGGCCAGATGCCGTTTGGCGAGGCCTTGCAACGCTAGCTGGTAGTTGGATTGGTGGAGGTGCAAATCAAGCCGCTATGCTTGAAATTTTTAAATACAATCCTGAAAAATATGGAGGAATGGTATTAGTAGATATTGTGGTAGCCAATCTGTGGATGGCAATTGTATTACTAGGTGTTGGAAAAAGTAATAAAATTGACAACTGGTTAAAGGCAGACAATAGCGCTATTGAGGAGCTAAAAAATAAAATGCAAGCCTTTGCCGATAAAGTAACTCGTATTCCATCATTAACAGATTACATAATGATTCTCTCCATTGCATTTGTTGCGGTAGGGATTGCACACTTTGGTGCTACTAATATTTCAGATTTTTTAACAGGAAACTTTGAAGCCGTAAGCGATAAAAAAAGTGCCTTGTCTTCTTTTGGATCACAATTTTTTTGGATGATTACCATTGCCACACTAATTGGTATCGGACTCTCATTTACAAAATTCAAAAACTACGAAGGTGCTGGTGCGAGTAAATTTGGCTCTATTTGTATCTATATTTTGGTTGCCACTATTGGAATGAAGATGAATATCTTTACCATTTTTGAAAATCCGGGACTTATTGCAATTGGTTTAGTATGGATGACCATTCACGCTTTATTACTAATAATAGTTGCAAAAATAATTAAAGCTCCCTACTTCTTTTTAGCAGTTGGAAGTCAGGCAAATGTTGGAGGAGCTGCTTCTGCTCCAGTAGTTGCTGCAGAGTTTCACCCTTCTTTAGCTACTGTAGGTGTTCTATTGGCTGTATTTGGATATGCTGTTGGAACCTATGGTGCTATTTTTTGCGCTTATTTAATGGAATTAGCTTCAAAAGTGTAGCAATTTTTAGTAGAATTATGCATATTTGCCCTTCAGAAAAAAACAACTTATGTACAAATTATTAGTACCCACTTTAATAGCCTTAATCCTTGTTTCTTGCGGAAAAGGAAATGACAATATGATTGTTAACGGAAACGTAGAAGGTTTGCGTAAAGGAACTATTTATTTTCAGAAATTAGAAGATAGTACAATGGTAACTTTAGACTCTATAAAAATAGACGGGAAATCCGATTTTAGTTTTTCAACCACTATTGAAAGTCCAGAAGTTTTTACCTTATACCTTGATAAAAATGATGGTAATCTTTTAAACGATCGTCTTGATTTTTTTGGAGAACCTGGAACAATCACCATAAAAACTACAAGAGATTATTTTGCTCCTGAAGCTAAAATTGAAGGCTCTGAGAGTCAGAAAACATGGGAAGAATACAAAAGTATCCTTTCAAAATTTTCTACTAAAAACTTAGAGCTTATAAAAGAAACGTTACAGGCAACTAAAGATGGGAAAATGGAAATTGCAGATTCTCTAAAACAAGTTTCTCAAAGAAATTCGACTCGTAGTTACCTTTACACGCTTAATTTTATTCTTAACAATAAGGATTCTTACACGGCTCCTTATATAACACTTGCCAATGCTTACAACACCAATGTTAAATATTTAGATTCTATAAACAACTCCTTAACACCAGAAGTTGCCGATTCTAAATATGGTAAAATGTTGGCTGAATACATTAAAGAAATAAAAGAAAATTCTACTACAGCAGCAAAAGACTCTATTAAATAATTACTGTATATATATTTTTTATCATTAATGTCCGAGTAAAAATACAAGACCGCTTCGCTGTAAGAAAAAAGAACAAAGACTAAATCTTAACTATTATAAAATGAGTAGTTTAAAGAAGTTACATTGTTAAAATTTTCTTTTTCATTCATTTTTATTAATAGCAAGGGAGCTATATAAGTAGAGCTCAATAAATTTTGTTAACCTTTATCGGACAACAATAATTTTTTATAGAAGAGGTTGGCAAATTATTTTAGCCAACCTTTTTTTATGGAACTGTTTGTAAAAGCTATTAAAAAAGCAGCTATTAAAACCACTAATGCAGGTAAAATATAAGCCGTATTCCCTAAAGCTTCTGGAGTTTTAACTACAAACAAGCTATAGCCCATTTGAATAATAATAGCTATAAGGGAAATTACAAACATAGGTTTTGCCCATTTCTTTTTTAACAGCAAAGCAAAACTCCCTAGCACCCCAGAAAAAACGGCAATTCCATAAATAAATTTTGCCCAGAGCGGATTGTTTTCATACATGGCTCTTTGGGGTTCGGGCATAGCTTCTAATGCTTCTGGTGTTACACTAATATCTGCTATAAAAGCTCCTACTCCCATTAAATTCCAAAACAATGCAAGAATAGTGATAAGCCAAAACCACCACGGAATTTTAGTTGATAATTGCGTGTCCATAATAAGTTTAGTTAGTTATAAGTCTTATAAATTTAAGAAATAAAACGCAAACTTAAATTGCCTATTTTAAAACAACGAAAAAACTTTTTAGTCCCATAAGGATACTTTGCACTGCATAAGCCGCTAAAATAAGTCCCATAACCTTACTAATTACAGAAATACCATACTCTCCAATTCTCTTTTGAATATGATTAGCTCCAAGTAAGAAAACGCAGGTTATTCCAATAACTAATAATACTAGAATAGAAGTTATTATTTGCTGTTGAATAGTGTAGATATGGTTATCTGTCATTAACACCACCGCCATAATTGCTCCAGGCGAAGCAATTGAAGGTATTGCTATTGGAAAGATAGTAACATGTTTATAATCTTTTATTGATTCTTTTTCTGAGGAAGGTTTACCTTCTCCAAAAATCATAGTAAGTGCAAATAAAAATAAAATAACTCCTCCAGAAATCTGAAAAGCATCTAAAGACACTTTCATTCCTTCCAAAATAAATTGCCCAATAACAATAAAGAACAACAGAATAAAGAACGCTACTACGCTTGCACGCATAGCTATTTTCTTTTTTTCAGCCAAATCAAACGACTTTGTTGCCTCCAAATACACTGGAACAGAACCAAATGGATCGATTACGGCAAATAAAAATAATATAGTAGTTATAATCTCCTGCATTTATAATAAATCTTAGTGTGCTAAATATACGTAGAAGATTTTTTACAGAACTCCCTAAAAAATAAAGATTTTAATTCAACCAGTTCTTTTTTATACTGAAGTTTGAAAAGAATACGTGAAAAACACCAGCAAGAATAATAAAAACAGGGAGAATTACAGATTCGGGACTGAAAGACTCTAATGAAGTTACCCCTATTAAACTATATATCATTTGAATTAAGATAGCCACCAGAGAAAGTACAAATAAGGGTCTTGACCACTTTTTACGCAATAATAAACCTATACTTCCAATAACTCCAGACAATACAGCTACAGCATATACAACTTCCATCCAAGAGGGATAAGAAAGTAAGAGTTCTTTTTCTGAAATTGGAAGCGCCAACAAGGAAGCTTGAGTCATGCTTATTTGTCCTATAAAAGCTCCCAGCCCCATTAAATTCCAAATAAGTGCAAATATAGAAACTATCCAAAACCAAATTGGAAGACTTAAAACAGCTTTACGAGTCATAATCTATTAAATTTTAGCTTATTACACCTCTAATATACACTTTATATAAGGATTTCTAAAGTGTTAAAATTACTGACTCTATTTTTATCATTTATGTCCGAGTAAAATACAAGACCGCTTCGCTGTATGAACAAAGAGGCAAGAGGCAAGAGACAAGAGACAAGAGGCAAGAGACAAGAGACAAAGAGACAAAGAGACAAAGAGACAAGAGACAGGAGACAAGAGACAAAGAGACAGGAGACAGGAGACAAGAGACAAAGAGACAGGAGACAGGAGACAGGAGGCAAGAGACAGGAGATAGGAGATAGAAAACAAGAAACAAGAGATATGTATATCCCTAAATAGAGTTGACCGTTTTTATTTAATTTCCATTATCAAAAATGTAGAATTCTTCTTATTCAGATTAACCACAATTTTTACATAAACACAACAATTGGGAATGATCCACTTTTTTATGAAAGGAAACTACTATTGTATTTATACCCATAAAAAAAGCCTCTTCATTTTTGAAGAGGCTTTAGAGCCGATAGAGGGACTCGAACCCACGACCTGCTGATTACAAATCAGCTGCTCTAGCCAGCTGAGCTACATCGGCGTTTCCCTTAAAAAGTGCGCAAATATAATTCTCAAAATTATACTTGCAAACTTTTTTAAAAGAAATTTTTGATTTTTTTTAGATTAAGCCGCTGACAATTTATTCAGCTTTTCAACTAAAGAAGAAGCTTTCTCTTCAAGCTCTTTGTTAACTTGCTTTAAATGAGCTTTTCTATTATCTACATCTTTATTATTAACCTTTACGATTAACTCATCAAAAGTAGCAATTGCTTCATCTATAATTTTATCACCTTCTTTAGAATTTGGTGTATTGGTACTTATTTCCCAAATGTAAACAGCTTCAATAATATCTCCTAAAACGAAGTTTATATCTCTCTTTAAATCTCTTATACTAGCCATACTATTTTATTTTAGCTGCAAAAGTACAGCATTTTTATAAATGTACCTCCAAAATTTTAGCATCCTTAGCACTAATACTAATTTCATTGATTGTGGCTGGAATGAGGATTGTTTCTCCTTGTGCTAACTTCTCTATATTTTCTCCGACTTTAATTTGCGCTTGTCCGTCCACACAAATATAAATAGTAAAAGAATCTCTATTAACTAATTGCTTTACAAAGGTTCCTACAACATTTAAATAATTGGTAATAAAATAATCACAAGTCACCATATTATTAGACGAATTATACTCCGTACCATAGTTAACCTTAAAATCGTCTTTCTTCTGATAATCGATTGCGTCTACTGCCAATTCGGTATGCAATTCTCGTGTATTCCCATCTTTATCTTTACGTTCATAATCATAAATTCGATACGTAACATCTGATGTTTGCTGAATTTCTGCCAATAGAATTCCTGCTCCAATTGCATGAACTTTTCCTGTATTGATAAAATAGGTGTCGCCTGCTTTAACTTCTTCTTGATTTAAAATCTCAAGTAATTGTCCGTTTTCTAAGTGTTCTAAATATTCTTCTTTCGTCAAAGTTTCTTTAAAACCAACAATCAATTTAGAACCTGGATCGGCTTGCATAACATGCCACATTTCTGTTTTTCCGAAGGAATTATGCCTTTCTTTTGCCAAGGCATCATTAGGGTGAAGCTGTACAGATAAATCTAATTTTGCATCTATAAACTTAATCAAGATTGGAAATTTACTCCCGAAACGTTTGTAAACAGAAGCTCCTAAAAGTTCCTCTTTATAAGTATCTATTAATTCTTGAAGTGTTTTTCCTTGTAATTCTCCATTGCTAGCAACAGAAACATTTCCTTCTACTCCAGACAGCTCCCAACTTTCTGAGGCTGTAGTTGTTTTTACATCCTTCTGAAGGACTTCTTTTAATTTGTTTCCTCCCCATAAATACTCTTTATAAATAGGAATAAACTTTAATGGGTATAAATTCATTTTTATATAAACGCTTTATTAATAATTATTAAGCCCCTGTATAGGTAACATAATTTCTTGGTGTTTCATATAGCACAACCTCCAATTCAAATTCCTCTAAAAAAGGTTTTAACCGATTGTAGATTACTATAGCTATATTTTCTACGGTTGGATTTAAGGTTTTAAATTCTGGAACTTCAATATTAAGATTTTTATGATCTAAATGATCTTCAACTTCTCTTTCGATAAGCTCTTTTAATATTTTTAAGTCGATTACAAATCCAGTTTCAGGATCAATTTCTCCTTTTACACTTACAATTAAATCGTAGTTATGACCGTGATAATTAGGATTGCTGCATTTTCCAAATACAGCTTTATTTTTATCGTCGTCCCAATCTGGACGAAACAATCTATGAGCTGCATTAAAATGAGCTTTTCTACTAACTTTTAAGTTCATCTGTTACTATTTATTGTTTTTCAATGGTCAGCTATAATGCTCTTGACTATCATAATTGGTTGGTTTCCAAATTTGTTAATAGGCATTTCATGATATAGCACTAGATTGTTCTTCAATATGAAGGTAGAATTTTTCAAATATTATTTTAAACCAAGCTGTATACTCATCAGGATTAACCTGCATATCTTTTTTAATATCTTTTAAAGACATCCATTTCCAGCTTGCTACTTCATCAGGATTAATTTTTGGTTCTTCATTATACTTACCTACCAAAATATGATCGTATTCATGTTCTGTTAATCCATTATCAAAAGGAGCATGGTATATAAATGACAAAACTTCTTCAAGGTCTGTAGCAAACCCCATTTCTTCTTGCAAACGACGTTTTCCTGCTTCAATATTACTTTCTCCTTCTCTTTGGTGACTGCAACAGGTATTTGTCCACAAGCCTGGAGAATGGTATTTATGAGCCGCACGTTGTTGAACCATGGTTTCCCCAGCATCATTAAAGACAAAAACTGAAAAAGCTCTATGAAGCAGCGCTTTTTCATGTGCTTCAATCTTTTCCATTAATCCAATTTGCTGATCATTTGCATCAACCAAAATAACTTTTTCTTTTTCCATTTAGCATTTTTCTTTCAAAGGATGATTGGTTTCTTTTCAATCTGCCGTAAAATAGCACAACAAATCTACAAAAATGGTTAACCATATCATAAAACAAAAAATCCCACTTGTTGTGAGATTTTTCAGCTAAACCCTTTTTAGAGTTTTTCTTTATAGTAACGCTATATTATTTTAAATTGAAGCAATCATTAATTTCATCTAAAATCAACTACCCCGGAGCAAAATCACAAGGTATTCAAACGCAGAGTCCAATGGTAAGTCCGGAACAGGCTTTGAAGCATTATACCCTCTGTATGGGATTAAAAAGTTACACCTTATTACTTAGAAAAATCTTGGAGCAGTAACTCTTCTGTAATTTCTAGAAAACTCATATCTAAGGAAAATTTCCATAGTTCCATTATTAAACTGAGTTCCTCCTAATGCTGTTACTTCTCGGTCATAAGCCATTCCAATAGCTAAAGATTCGTTTAACTGAAAAGCAATCATAGCGGTTACTGCTGCATCCAATCTGTATCCTACACCAAAAGAAACACTTTCGTTATACATAAAATTAGCAGATACATCTACTTGCAAGGGTGCTCCAGAAACATATTTGGTCAATACTGTAGGCTTAAATTGCCAATCATAATTTAAATCAAAAACATAGCCCCCCATTAAATAATAATGAATTCTAGAAGTAGCCACGTAAGACGTGCTACTATTGGAATTGTTAGATTCATCAAAATACTCTGTAGTAAGCATATTAGGAACAGAAAGTCCAACATAATATTTATCGGCATGGTAATAAATTCCAGCCCCTATATTTGGCGAGAACTTATTATCGATATTGTTTTGTCCTGTAAGTTCCACATCATCATATTGATTAAGCTTTGTAAAATCAATATTCAATAAGCTACCTCCCACTTTCAATCCAAAAGATAAATTCCCTTGGTAGGAAGTTTGGATAGTGTATGAAATATTCGCATCAAAAAAGGTTTCTTGAGTAACCCCTTCACCTAATTTATCATTAATTATAGACAAGCCAACTCCTAATCTACTATCTCTAATTGGCGAATGCACATTAAGCGTTTGCGTTTGTGGCGCGCCATCTAAACCTAACCATTGATTACGGTATAAAGCTGTAGCACTAAGCATTCCTCTACTCCCCGCATAGGCAGGATTTATGCTCATGGTATTATACATATATTGAGTATACTGCGCATCTTGCTGTGAATAAACAGAATTTAATGCCGTAAGAATAAACAACACTATTAAAAAATTATTACGCTTCAAATTGTTCATCTCCTAATAATTGATATATAAATATCCAGCTGTACTCTTTGTGGTTTGGTCTTTAACATATTCTATTGCATAATAATATGTTCCAACTGGTAATTTATTATTTTGACCTATGGTAACTCTCCCCTGTGAATACCCGTTAAAATGATTAGTACTCTGTCCATAACCTTCCGTTTCGAAGACTAATACTCCCCATCTATTAAAAATCTTAACTGAGTTTTGAGGATATAATTCAATCCCACCAATTTTGAAAAAATCGTTTCTTCCATCTCCATTAGGCGATACTAATTGATGAATTTGCAAATCTTCTTCTGGTGCTGGTGGCGGAGGTGGAGCTGGGTTTAATGGCTCTGCATTTACAGTTATAAAACCTCTTTCAAAATTAATACTTCCATCGGAATGGATAACATCTACTACATAACTAAAAACATCTTGTCCTTCATAATTTGCATCAACAACATATGAAATTGTGTTGTCAGAATTTATAGTAGCAACACCATTTCCAGGCGTCCCTATACTTGAAATAACTAAGTTTGAATTTTCATTGAAAGCATCGTTTTCTAAAACATTAAAAATTACTTCTGAAGGATTTGAAGAGTCAACATAATATAAATCGTCTACCACATCTACCACAGCATTCACTTTTATGAGAACAGTAGCTGAAGAAGACTCCATTACCCCATCAATATTTGTATAATTTATACTATACTCAAAAGTATCGTTTCCTACAAAATCGGACTCGGGAGTATAAGTAATTGTATTATCAGCATTTTTAATTGCTGTTCCGTAAATTGGGGTATCAACTTCTATTGAAAAATTTGAAACCCAATCAACATTATCATTATCCAAAACCTTAATAGTAATTACTGTATCTTCATCTGTAGTTACATTATCATTTTCAGCAATATCATCTCTATCGTCATTTCCATCACTTACATCAACATGAACCGTTGCAGTATCAAAACCACCATTCCCATCTGATACAGTATAAGTAAAGCTATCCTCTCCTACAAAACCTGGTTCCGACGTATAAATAAGCGTTGTATTATCATTAGGATTAAACTCTACAAGTCCGTGTGCAGGCAACACATAGTCGTAAATAGACAAGGCGTCTCCATCTGGGTCTGTATCGTTTATCAGCACGTCCATAATCAATGATTCTCCATCAAACACATAAAAATCGTCCACAGCAACTGGGGCATCGTTGGCTGAATTATCTGTAACTTCAACTATTGTAACTCTAACTACAGCTGTAGTTTGGTTTCCATTAGCATCTGTTAGCGTATAACTAAAACGGTCATTTCCATTAAAACTTGGATTTGGGATATATTCAAATACTCCATCAGAAACTTCTACAACAGTTCCGTTACTTGCATCTGTATTATATTGATAATCATTTCCGCTACTTCCAGCCGCTCCAATATTATCATTCTCCCTTACATCTATTTGATTTGATACCCCAGGACTGCTATCTTCCAAAACTTCCAAACTATCATCTTCAGCATACAAAGCATTGATGGTAATTGTAGCAGTATCTGTCATAGGTGAACCATCGGTATTTAAAACCGATAACGAATAGGTAAATTCATCTTGCCCTTTAAAATTACTCCCTGGAATATAGGTAATGGTGTCATCACTTGGATTCTCTGATGTTTCATTTTGATTAAGTACAACCGTTCCATATTGTGCTTTTGTTACTTCTATTACCCCAATAGTTGGAATATCAGAATCGTTCTCCAGCATATTAATAGTAGTTCCTGTAGTTGCTACGGAAGCTACTACATCGTCCACCAATTGGAATTCATTTCTAAGGCAAACTACGGTAAAAGTAGGTAGTTGTTTAGCACTCCCCCCCTTTTGAAGCGTAGCTATATATTCAATATATGTAGTCCCTGCTTTTACGGTAGGCGAAAGTCCGCTAAGACCTTCATTCCAAGTTACTGCTGCATTAGTTCCAACACTACCCGCTACATTTAATGTAACCTCATTGGCTGGAGAATTGCAATACGTAACTACAAAATATAAAGTAGCATTTTTACCACATTTAGTACCATCGTAAGTAGCGTAATAAACACCTGGAATTTTTACCTCCAGAAGGTGGTCTCCATCTTGAGAAGAAGGTAACCATACAGCGTCTCCTCCATTTTCTTCCATTCCATCCTGCACATACCATTTATAATTACTAATAACTCCATTTTCGACACTTGTTTTTGGAGCTTCCAATATAAATTGTGCCTGCATTTGGAATGTCAGCAATAAAAATAAGCCGAACAAAAACTGTTTGATATGTATATTTTGATATTTCAAAATGATTTTTTTTAGATTTTTATCAAACAATTATTTTACAACAAAAACTACGTTGATAAGCGAGTTGTAGTCAGAAGGCACTGCCTTTATATCATAACTTAAAACTCCAGTATCTGAAATAGATACATTTTCAAATACATCCGTGTCGTAATAAGTTACATAGTAATACAATTCGTCTTCACCATAAGTAGGAATCCCACTAGAAGGAGCACTAGTACTTGAAACCATTGGCGAACCGTATTGGCTTACATAATCTTCATGTAGGTCTCTCGTATTTCCAGTTGAAACTGCAGATGCATTTAACGCTATCGACGGGGGATAGAAAATTCTAGCTGCTTTAGCGGTTACTTTTGACATAGCTGATATTGCTTCATTTGTATTAGTTTCATTAGTTCCATCTCCATCAACATCTAATTCTGTATCTAAACTTATACTTGAAGCTGTTTGCTCTTTCCATTCAACACCATCTCCTGCGGCATTAGTAGTAAGTATTTGATTTGCCGTACCATTTTTAATTTTAGCAGTAGTTATAGCCTCATCAGCAATGTCTGCTGTAGCAATGGTTTCGTCTTTAATTTCTGTAGAAGTAACAACTCCTTCAGCTATTTCAAGAGTTACATTATTAAAAGTTGCATTGGCTCCTCCTGTAACCGTAAGATCATTAGAAGTAATATCCCCATCTCCATTAATAGAAGCTATATCTACATCTAAAGCACCTGAAGTTGGGTTTTTAGTTAATCCTACTCCAGCTACCTCTTGATTAATATGCTTAGCTTCAACTGCAAGGTTTGATATTTTATACCCATTTACAGCCCCATCAGCAATTTTACTATCAGTAACTGCATGCAATAAGATTTTATCTGTGGTTACAGCATCATCCGCTAATTTTGCGTTTGTAATGGCAGCATCTGCAACTTCTATTTGATATTCTCCTCCTGAAACTCCTGTTCCAGAAACAGTAGTTGTTGTTCCATTTTTAATTAATGTTTCTGATCCGTCGGGAGTAGGTAATATAATACTATTACCATTTGATATAGATAATGTGTTTCCTGTTATAGCTAATTCCTGCTCATCTGTATTGTCTATATATCCTGATAAATCAATTTGATTTTCCGTTGTTTTAGGGGTTGACAACGTTAATACATTGGCAGTTAAGTTTAAATCCTGAAGCTCATTTGTCGAATTTGTATCCTCATCTGCACTAATATGATTATCTATGGCTGTTTCGTTAGCGTCAATTTGACTCTGTAAATCGTCAATAGAGTTGTTTGCCGCTGTTTTTGCAGCATCTAAATCTATTTGAACTTCTTCAATAGCATCTTGTACATTATTGCTTGAAACATTCCCTGCAGGAGAAAATGTTACTTCAGTAGCGGTTTGATCATCTGTATTATCTAAATATGGTGTCAAATCTACCGTCCCTCCATCTTCCAATGTTAATATATTGCCAGTAGCCAAACTTAATCCTTGGTCATCTGTATTATCTAAATATCCTGAAAGATTTACACTCCCTCCATCTTCTAATACTAAATCATTTCCTGATAAACTCAAAGCCTGATCATCTGTATTCACTCCACTTAAATCAATCGAAAAATCATAATCTTTTCCTTCTGAATCAGGCGTTACTGTTATACTACCATCTGTAGATGTAAGTGCTTGTATCTCATTCTCGTCATCCGTATCCCCATCTGCTGCATTGCTTGCTGCTAACTCGTCAATAGCTGCTTGTGTGTTTTCTGCTGTAAGTCCAGAGGTGCTATTGCTATAATCTACCTCTGAAGCGGTTTGATCGTCTGAACCTAAATCAGACAATGCTACTTGCAAAGTTCCCCCAGCATCTACTAACTCTAAATTAGTTCCATTAACTCCAAATGTAGTATTCAACTCATTCTCGTCATCTGTATCCCCATCTGCTGCATTGCTTGCTGCTAACTCGTCAATAGCTGCTTGTGTGTTTTCTGCTGTAAGTCCAGAGGTGCTATTGCTATAATCTACCTCTGAAGCGGTTTGATCGTCTGAACCTAAAT
>Ga0208029_1000052_pt1 | contig 85755 bp, 82 predicted proteins | sample MalvireepMed_s12_FD_184242 | JGI IMG/M metagenome (GOLD analysis project Ga0208029, IMG submission 184242) | Marine viral communities from the Global Malaspina Expedition - Malaspina viral metaG DeepMed_s12 (SPAdes) (version 2) | ecosystem: Environmental > Aquatic > Marine > Oceanic | place... | reverse complement strand
TTTTAATACTTGATTATTAATGTCCGTGTAAAAATACAAGACCGCTTCGCTATAAGAAAAAAGAACAAAGACTAAATCTTAGCTATCATAAAATATGTAGTTTAAAAAAATTATTAATATCCATGTAAAAATACAAGACCGCTTCGCTATAAGAACAAAGACTAAATCTTAACTATCACAAAAAAATATGTAGTTTAAAAAAATTATTAATGTCTGTGTAAAAACACAAGACCGCTTCGCTATAAGAAAAAAGAACAAAGACTAAATCTTAGCTATCATAAAATATGTAATTTAAAAAAATTATTAATATCCATGTAAAAATACAAGACCGCTTCGCTATAAGAACAAAGACTAAATCTTAACTATCATAAAATATGTAGTTTAAAAAAAATAATACTTGATATTGAGAACCTCCAATACCAAGTATAAAAAATTATTAATTCAGCACCGTATAAAAAACTACTTTCTATAATTGTTTTAATTGCTGAAGAAAAGGGAATTCTTTATTTGTCATAAATTATAACTCCCGATTTGTTTCTACTATTTTTTATTCTTGGGGTAAGCTTATTTTTTGTCGAAGTTTCTAAAAGATACAATTGTTCATAATATTCTTTTACAGATTTCTCCCAACTAAATCTTTTACTCTTTGCTACTTTACTTATATGCTTCCAGATTTCTTGATCTTCAAAAAACAAATCCAAGGTACTTTCAAATACTCTTAAAAAATTCTCGTTTTTCTCTTCTAAAGTCTCTCCAGAAAAACTAAAACCAGATTTAAGATGCTCTACAGTATCTATTAAACCTCCCGTTGCATGAACAAGGCAGGGTTGCCCGTTGCGCATAGCCAACATCTGACTAATTCCGCAGGGCTCAAACAAACTTGGCATTAAATACAAATCGGACTCATAGTACAACGAATCGATAACCTCTTCCGATTGTCCATTTATGAAAATAAAATTTTCTTTTTCGTAGCTTACTTGTCGTAGTAATCTTTCGTACTCTGGAGCTCCTGTTCCTAAAACAATATAAACTCCATTTCTTTTTGCTAACAAATCTATAATATCCCTAAGAAGTTGGGGATTATTCTTAAAGAAAAAGAATTTTTGTTCCGTTAGACGGGCTACACTTGCGCAAACAAAGCTAGGTTTACTACTTGTTAAAGCATAAATTTTATTACCTGTATGTGCTAAAAAATCTGCTTTATATTTTTTATTTGGTTCTTGTATCCATTTAAAAATAGCTTTTAAACTATGTTTACATAATTCATTTTTCTTAACTCGGTTAATGTTTTTATAGTTACAACCATTTAAAATCCCAAATAAACGTCCCTCTTCATTCGCCTTTTTCAAATCATCTTCTAAGCCTTCTCCTCCAATAAATGTAGGCGGATTACTAGCTTTCTGTATATCTTCTTTGTAGGAAGGAGAAACCGTATGCACAGCATCTGCAAAACGAATTCCTAATGACATTAAATTTATACAGTCGTGATATCTCGGATCTTTTAGTTTTTCTTCATCTATATCAATTTCAGGATAAAATTCTTTTAAAGAAGAATAATTAGCTTGAAAAGGGCGGATTCCTTGTATAGCCAAATTATGTATAGAATAAACAAACCTGCTAGTTTTTAAAACTGAATAAGAAGGATGGTATTCTTTTAAAAATAATAATAAACTTGTATGCCAATCATGTAGATGTATAATTTGAAGTGCTCCAAATAAATTTTGTTTTACTGCCTCTGCCACAGCTATACAAAAAAGAGAAAACATACAAGCGTCTGTATAAAAAGGCTGTTCTGGATCATTAAAATAAATATGAGCTATATCTCCCGAGGTAATTTCTGGATGATCTATTACATAATGCTTAATATTTTCATTCAATTTCTTTCCAGGAACTTCATATAAATGCGCTTCCTGTGGAATACCTCTATAATTAAAACTTAATTTACTAAGAAATTCTCCATTAGAATGTAACCTTCCATAAGACGGGGTAATAATATGAGACGTATCTCCATTAATTGCTATTTGGCGTGGAACATCCCTAACAACATCTCCCATTCCTCCTGCTTTACAGTTTGGGATTCCGTCATTTTCAGCGCAAACAAAAAGAAAGTTAGTTTTCACAATGGTAGAATTTTTTCGGTTACTAAAAGCTTTTCATAATTAACTTTAAATTAAATAATTATATTGACATAATGAAAATTTTCCTTATTAAATGAATGTTAATATGACATTATTTTCATTTATAAAAAAAGCCCTTCTATAATTGAAGGACTTTATATTTATATATTGACAGTATTACCTTACTTTTTTTATTAACTTGTTAAATTATCATAGCTAGACCCACTAATAATTACGAATCAAGCATTTAATTAACAAATTTCGTACTATATTTCCACCTGTTTTTGTGCTTGACTTTGCCCCCTTACATTAATTAAGTTTATTTAATTCGAATATATATGAAGGGAAAAACAGTTAATATCCTAACTTTCCTCACACTATTGATCTTCTCATTAGGGTATACACAAAATATAGAAATAGACAGTCTATATACCAAGTTAAAAAATGCACCTACCGCTATTGACTCTATAGCTTTATATAGTGAGATTGCAGAAATAACTACGAACATCGACCCAAATGAAGCTATTTTACTTTCTGAAAAACTCTTGCTACTTTCAGAAAAAAATTCCAATCTCCTAGGAATTGCAACGGCATACAACATTATAGGCGCCTCAAATGTATATCTATCTAATCATAATAGCGCTATTGATTATTTAAATAAAGGACTTGAAATTGCCGAAAACAACAATCTAAACACTATAAAACCTTCTATATACAACCACCTTGGAAAAGTGCATAGGTTTAAAAGTAATCATTACGAAGCTTTAAAATATTACAACAAGGCAATAGCCATAAGTAAAGAACTAAACAATACATCACAAATAGCAGAATGCTTAAAAAATATTTCTATTCTATATACATTAGTTAATGAATATGATACTTCTATTGAGCTATTAGATAGTGCGTTAGTTATACACAAAAAAAATAATGACCAATATGGAATTGTCTCTATCCAAAAAACTTGGCGTTTATTAACTCCTACAAAGGGCTTCCTGCACCCACCCTTTCTGCACTTAAAAAAGTATACCGTTATGAAGACTCTCTAGGCTACACTTTTAGGAAGCTGCTTACACAAATGTATATTGGAAATTTATATTATGAATCTGAAAATCTAACCAAAGCTAAAGAGGAGTTTGAATATGCTCTTCTTTTATTAAACCAAATAAACAACAATATTATTAGGGAAGATTGTTATATGAGTTTAGCTAAAATTCTTCGTAAATTAGGAGATGATGAAAAAGCGCTTGATTATGCTCTAAAGGCTTTTGAAACGGCAGAAAAACATCAAGTCTATGCAAACTCAATCGAAACAGCTAATTTACTATCTAATCCATATGAGCAAAAAGAAGACTATAAAAATGCACTGAAATTTTCTCAAATTGGCTACACATATCGTAACAGTTTACAACTTAATAAAGTCCAAAACACACTATTAAAAGAACGCCTAAAATTGGATTTAAAAGAATTATCCATACAAAAGGAAAAAGAGTTGAACGATTTAAAAGTGAAAAAAAATAAATATATAATTATTGGGGGGTTTATCTCTTTTATTATTGTAACCATGCTTATCTATTTTAGCAGAATTAAATTAGCTAGAATAAACAAAAGACTAACTATTTCCAATGAAATAAAATCCAACTTCTTAACCAAAATGACACATGAAGTAAAAACACCTTTAAATGCAATAATTGGTTATGCAGATTTACTTCTTAAATTTAAAGACCTTACAAGTGTTCAAAATAATCATATCAACATCATTAAATCTTCTGGGGAGTCTCTTTTATATATGGCCGAAGATATTTTTGATTTTAACCGCTATGACAAAAACAAAATTAGTATAAAATAAAACCCTACCGACCTAGGAGCCTTAGCCAACGAAATTTTTGAAATGTTTAAAATTAGGGCTCAAGAAAAAAATCTGTCGTTCTTCCTCAATACCAGCCCAAACATTCCGAAAACTCTTTTAATAGACGATTTAAAAATTCGTCGAGTAGTATACTCTTTGCTAGATAACGCCATAAAATACACCTCCAAAGGTAGTGTTACTTTAAATGTAATATTGGTTAATGTATATGAGAAAACTACTGAAATTAAATTTTCTATTGATGATACAGGAAAAGGAATAAAGACTAAAAACCAAAACAAAATATTCGAAGAATTTTATCAAGAAGAATCAGACTATACTCGAGAACATGGAGGAATAGGATTAGGTCTCTCTATTTCGTATAAAATTGTTGAAGCACTTGGAGGAATATTACAATTTGAAAGTGAAGTAAATAAAGGAAGTAAATTCTATTTTAAACTCACTTTTACAAATAGTTCTGAAGAAAAAGTGGATTCCAATCCCATTCAAAACTTAGCAAATGAGATTGAAAATAAAATATTTAAGGTGCTTATTGTTGAAGACAACAAAGTAAACCTTCTAATTACAAAAAAACTATTATCCTCTCTTTACAAAAACGCCCTTATCTATGAAGCTTATGATGGAAAAATGGGAGTTGAACTATATAGCAAAGAACAGCCTAATATTATCTTAATGGACATCCAAATGCCTGTTTTAAATGGTTTAGAGGCTACTAAAATTATAAGGCGGAAATATAATGCTACAATTCCTATACTAGCATTAAGTGCTGGAAGTGCTGTAGAAAACCGAGAAAAGAGTATTTCTGTTGGAATAAGCGAGTATCTTGAAAAACCTATAAACCTTAAAAAACTAAGAGAAACTATTTATAAATACCTCACCAATTTATAGGCGTTTTTAGCCTAAAAAAATACTCTAGATAAAAATTAAATTACCTAGAGTATTAATATTTAAATTGACTTACAACTGCAAGTGCAAAATTCTTATTTTATTTTAAATGCTTTTTCCTGAGGATAAAAAGCAACAGCTCCTAATTCTTCCTCAATTCTTAGCAATTGATTGTATTTTGCCATACGATCACTACGAGATGCAGATCCTGTTTTAATCTGACCTGTATTTAATGCAACTGCTAAGTCTGCAATTGTATTATCTTCTGTTTCTCCTGAGCGGTGAGACATTACAGAAGTATAACCAGCATTTTTAGCCATGTTTACTGCTGCAATAGTTTCTGTAAGTGTACCTATTTGGTTAACTTTAATTAAAATTGAATTTGCAATACCATTTTCAATTCCTTTAGAAAGACGCTCTACATTAGTTACAAATAAATCATCTCCTACTAACTGAACTTTGTCTCCTACTTTTTCAGTAAGTGCTTTCCATCCATCCCAGTCGTTCTCATCCATCCCATCTTCAATAGAGATAATTGGATATTTAGCAGAAAGATCTGCCAAATACTGAGCTTGCTCTTCAGAAGTTCTTACAGCACCTTTATCTCCTTCAAATTTAGTATAGTCATATTTTCCATCAACATAAAATTCTGCTGCAGCACAATCTAAAGCAATCATTACTTCATCTCCCATTTTATATCCAGCTTTTTCAACTGCTTTTGAAATGGTATCCAAAGCATCTTCTGTACCATCTAAAGTTGGTGCAAAACCACCTTCATCTCCTACAGCTGTACTTAAACCTCTATCGTGCAATACTTTTTTAAGGTTATGGAAAATCTCAGTCCCCATTTGCATTGCATGCGTAAAGTTTTTAGCCTTTACTGGCATTACCATAAACTCTTGGAAAGCAATAGGTGCATCTGAATGTGATCCTCCATTAATAATGTTCATCATTGGTACAGGAAGCGTATTTGCACTTACTCCACCTACGTATCTATATAATGGCATTCCTAATTCGTTTGCCGCAGCTTTAGCAACTGCAAGCGATACCCCTAAAATAGCATTAGCTCCTAATTTAGATTTATTTGGAGTCCCATCTAAATCGATCATTGTTTGATCTATTAAATTTTGCTCAAATACAGAAGCCCCTATAAGTTCTTCTGCAATGGTAGTGTTTACGTTGTTTACAGCTTCAGAAACCCCTTTACCCATGTAAGATTTTCCTCCATCTCTAAGCTCAACTGCTTCATGCTCTCCTGTAGACGCTCCAGATGGAACTGCTGCTCTACCTAAAATACCGTTTTCGGTTACTACATCTACTTCTACGGTTGGATTTCCTCTTGAATCTAATATCTGACGTGCGTGTACACTTATAATTATACTCATACTGTTTCTAGTTTTTGTTGTTTAATGTTTTCTATAAATTGATCAAATAAATACGTAGCATCATTTGGTCCTGGACCAGCTTCTGGATGGTATTGTACCGAGAAACAGTTCTTTTTAGTATGTCTAATTCCCATTACTTCATTATCATTTAAATGAGAATGTGTAATTTCGAAATTAGCATTGCTTTCTGTTTCTTTTCTGTTGATTGCAAAACCGTGGTTTTGAGAAGTAATCTCCCCTTTCCCTGTAAGATGATTTATAACAGGATGATTAATCCCTCTATGTCCATTATACATCTTAAAAGTAGATACTCCTTCTGAAAGTGCAATTATTTGATGTCCTAAACAAATTCCGAATAAAGGTAGGTCCTTTTCTATAATTTCTTTAGCCAAAGTAATAGCGCATTCTAAAGGTTCTGGATCTCCAGGGCCATTAGACAAGAAATATCCGTCTGGATTAAAAGCTTCCATTTCCTTAAAAGTGGCATTGTATGGAAATACCTTTATATAACAATCGCGTTTTGCTAAATTTCTAAGGATATTCTTCTTGATTCCTAAATCCAACGCTGCTATTTTGTAGGTAGCATTTTCATCTCCATAAAAATAAGCTTCTTTGGTTGAAACCTTTGATGCAAGCTCTAAACCTACCATATCTGGTGTCTCGTTTAGTTGCTTCTTCAATTCATCTATTTTATCTACTTCTGTAGATATTACAGCATTCATTGCACCATGGTCTCGAATATAACTCACAAGAGCTCTGGTATCAACATCAGAGATTGCAAGTATATTATTTTCATTTAAAAAGTTCTCAAGAGAATCTGACTTCCCAACTCGCGATGGAACATAGCTAAAGTTCTTACATATAAGACCTGCTATTTTAACTGAATCCGATTCCTCTTCATCATTTTTAACTCCATAATTCCCAATATGGGCATTAGTAGTTACCATTAATTGTCCATAGTAAGATGGATCTGTAAAAATTTCTTGATAGCCTGTCATTCCTGTGTTGAAACAGACTTCGCCAAAAGCACTTCCTTCTTTATTTGCAACGGCTTTACCATAAAATATGGTACCGTCTGCCAATAAAATCATTGCTTGTTTTCTAGATTGATACTTCATTTTTGTACGTTGCAAAAGTTTTACAAAATAACACAAAAAAAAGGATAAACTAAAACGTTTATCCTTTTTGATATGTTATGATAACATTAATCACTATTCTTGTGAAGTTTCTGGTTTTTCATTGTCAGAATCTTCTTTAGCTGCAGGAGCTTCTTTAGCTTGAGGAGCTTCAACAGTAGCAGCCTCGGTAGCTTTTTTACTTCTACCTCTTCTAGTCGATTTTTTCTTAGCAGGCTTATCAGCTACATTGTAAGTTTCGTTGTAATCAACTAGCTCAATCATCGCCATGTCTGCGTTATCTCCAAGTCTGTTACCTAGTTTAATAATTCTAGTGTAACCTCCTGGTCTATCACCTACCTTAACAGCAACATCTCTGAAAAGCTCAGTAACAGCGTATTTGTCTCTTAATTTACTAAAAACAACACGTCTGTTGTGTGTTGTATCCTCTTTAGATTTTGTAACTAAAGGCTCAACAAACTGCTTTAAAGCTTTAGCTTTTGCTAAAGTTGTATTAATACGCTTGTGCTCTATTAATGAACATGCCATATTAGCAAGCATTGCTTTTCTATGAGCTGTTTTTCTACCTAAATGGTTAAATTTCTTTCCGTGTCTCATGACAATTGTTTTAAATCAACATCTTGCTCTACCCATTTTGAGGAGCAAAATATGATGATTTTGTTAGTCTTTATCTAATTTATACTTTGATAAATCCATTCCAAAACTAAGTCCCTTGTTATTTACAAGTTCTTCTAATTCTGTCAACGATTTTTTACCAAAGTTTCTGAATTTCATTAAATCGTTCTTATTAAAAGATACTAAGTCTCCTAATGTATCTACTTCAGCAGCTTTCAAACAGTTTAATGCTCTTACTGAAAGATCCATGTCTACTAACTTGGTTTTCAATAATTGACGCATATGAAGAGATTCCTCATCATAAGTTTCTGTTTGTGCAATTTCATCCGCCTCCAGAGTGATACGCTCATCAGAGAATAACATAAAGTGGTGGATAAGTATTTTTGCAGCTTCAGTTAAAGCATCTTTTGGATGTATAGAACCATCTGAAATGATTTCGAAAACTAATTTCTCGTAATCTGTTTTTTGCTCTACACGATAATTTTCAATGCTAAATTTAACATTTTTGATAGGTGTATATATTGCATCTGTGAAGATAGTTCCAAGAGGAGCATTTGCTTTCTTGTTTTCTTCAGCAGGAACATACCCTCTACCTTTTTCGATTGTAACTTCCATGTTTATAGTTACTTTCGGGTCTAAATTACAGATCACTAAATCTGGATTTAATACCTGAAAACCTGATATAAACTTTTGGAAATCTCCAGCAGTTATTTGTTCTTTACCTGAAATCGAAATAGAAACGGTTTCGTTATCAATATCTTCAATTTGTCTTTTGAAACGCACTTGTTTCAGGTTCAAAATGATTTCTGTAACGTCCTCAACTACACCTTCGATTGCAGAAAATTCGTGTTCTACTTTATCGATTCTAGTTGATGTAATTGCAAAACCTTCTAATGAAGATAAAAGAACTCTTCGTAATGCGTTACCAACGGTCAATCCATATCCTGGTTCCAAAGGTCTGAATTCAAACTTACCTTCGAAATCGGTAGAATCGATCATTATAACTTTATCGGGCTTCTGAAAATTTAGTATTGCCATAGTACGACTGCTGTCTAATTATTATTTAGAGTATAACTCGACGATTAATTGCTCTTTAATATTTTCTGGAATTTGTAAACGTTCTGGAACAGCAACAAAAGTACCTTCCTTTTTCTCGTTATTCCAAGTAATCCATTCGTAAACACTACTATTATTAGCTAACGATCTTTCGATAGCTTCTAAAGATTTTGATTTCTCTCTTACTCCAACTACATCACCTGCTTTTAACTGGTAAGAAGGAATGTTTACTAATTCTCCGTTTACTGTAATGTGACGGTGAGAAACTAATTGTCTCGCTCCTCTTCTTGAAGGAGAAACTCCCATTCTAAAAACTACATTGTCTAAACGAGACTCACAAAGTTGTAAAAGCACTTCCCCAGTAACTCCTTTGCTACGGTTTGCTTTTTCAAATAAGTTTCTAAATTGTTTCTCAAGGATACCGTAAGAGTATTTAGCTTTTTGCTTCTCCATTAACTGGATAGCATATTCTGATTTTTTACCTCTTCTACGGTTGTTTCCGTGTTGTCCTGGAGGATAATTTCTTTTTTCAAAAGATTTATCGTCTCCAAATATTGCTTCTCCGAATTTACGGGCTATTTTAGTCTTTGGACCTGTATATCTTGCCATGTTTTGTAATATTTTGAAGGTGATTATGAATTAAGGCTAATCCTTCGATAATCGTAAAAACCTTCTTTTAAACATAAATGTTATTAAACTCTTCTTCTTTTTGGTGGACGACATCCATTGTGTGGTAATGGAGTAACATCAATAATTTCTGTTACTTCAATCCCTGCATTATGGATAGAACGGATAGCAGATTCTCTCCCTGATCCTGGACCTTTAACGTACACTTTTACTTTTCTAAGACCTGCCTCTTGAGCTACTTTTGATGCATCTTCAGCAGCAATTTGAGCAGCGTAAGGAGTGTTTTTCTTAGAACCTCTGAATCCCATTTTCCCTGCTGAAGACCAAGAAATAACATCACCCTTTTTATTTGTCAAAGAGATAATTACGTTATTAAATGATGCAGCAATATGAGCTTCACCTACAGATTCTACTATAACCTTGCGTTTCTTAGCAGTTTTTGTATTTGACTTTGCCATAATTAAGCTACGAATTATTTAGTTGCCTTCTTCTTGTTAGCAACAGTTTTTCTTTTACCTTTTCTTGTTCTAGAGTTATTCTTAGTGCGTTGTCCTCTTAATGGAAGACCTGCTCTATGACGAATACCTCTTTGACAACCGATGTCCATTAAACGCTTAATGTTCAATTGAACTTCCGAGCGTAACTCACCTTCTATTTTGTAAGAAGCAATAGCCTCTCTAATACCAGCGATATCTTCGTCTGCCCAGTCGTTAACTTTTGTGTCTTCGCTAACCTGAGCTTTCTCTAAGATCTCTTTAGCTCTACTTTTTCCAATACCAAAGATGTAAGTTAAACCTATAACTCCTCTTTTATGCTTTGGTAAATCTACTCCTGCGATTCTAGCCATAACTTATCCTTGTCTTTGTTTAAATCTAGGATTCTTTTTATTAATTACATACAATCTCCCCTTTCTACGCACAATCTTGCACTCGGGACTTCTCTTTTTTATTGATGCTCTTACTTTCATCTCTTTTAATATCTATAAGTAATTCTTGCTTTAGTAAGGTCATATGGACTCATCTCAAGTTTTACCTTGTCTCCTGGTAATAATTTAATATAATGCATACGCATCTTACCAGAAATATGAGCCGTAACAACGTGACCATTTTCTAATTCTACTCGAAACATTGCATTAGACAATGCTTCGATTATACTTCCATCTTGTTCTATTGCGGGCTGCTTTGCCATAATTAAGCTACAACTTTTCTATTTTTACCTGTTTTCATCAAGCCATCATAATGCCTGTTCAACAAATATGAGTTTACTTGTTGCATTGTATCTATAGCAACACCCACTAAAATTAATAGTGATGTACCACCATAAAACAACGCCCAACCTTGTTGTACACCCATTATCTTAACAACAATTGCTGGTAATACAGCTATTACTGCTAAAAATAAAGATCCTGGGAATGTAATTAAAGACATTATTTTATCTAAATAATCTGAGGTTTCTTTTCCTGGACGAATTCCTGGTATAAATCCACCACTTCTTTTTAGATCATCAGCCATTTTATTTGTCGGTACAGTAATTGCGGTGTAAAAATACGTAAATATTATGATTAATAACGCAAAAACTAAATTGTACCATAATCCAAAGATATTGCTAAACTCAGTTTGCAACCATTGACCAGCACCTGTATCTTTCAAAGCTCCTATTCTACCTACATATGCAGGAGCAAACATGATTGCTTGAGCAAATATAATTGGCATTACTCCAGATGCATTTAACTTTAAAGGAATATACTGTCTAGATCCAAAAACATTTTTCTCATAACCACCAGAAGCCGTTCTACGAGCATACTGAACTGGAATTTGTCTTGTTGCCATAACCAACATAATACATGCTAGTATAACTACAAACCATAAAATCAATTCAATCAATATCAACATTAATCCTCCGTTTGAACCTGATGTTCTAGAAACAAATTCTTGCACGAATGACTGTGGCATTCTAGCAATAATTCCTACCATAATAAGTAAAGAGATTCCGTTACCAATACCTTTATCGGTAATTTTTTCTCCTAACCACATAGCAAAAATGGTTCCTGTAACTAAAATTAAAACTGCAGGAATCATAAAATCAAGTCCTTTACCTAAGATAAAAGCACTATCTGGAACACCTAAAGATCCTAATGAATAAAGATACGCTGGTGCTTGTACCAAACAAATACCTATTGTTAACCAACGGGTAATTTGATTTAATGTTTTACGCCCACTCTCCCCTTCTTTTTGTAACTTCTGAAGGTAAGGAATAGCTAATCCCATTAATTGAACTACGATTGATGCAGAAATATAAGGCATAATACCTAAAGCAAAGAAAGAAGCATTTGCAAACGCTCCACCTGTAAATGCATTTAAGATACCTAATAATCCTCCACCATCTGTTCTAGATGATAATTCTGCCAATTGTTGTGTATCAATACCTGGTAATACTACTTGTGCACCAAAACGATACACTAATAGAAGACCAAGGGTAATTAAAATTCTACCCTTTAGTTCTTCAATTTTCCAAATATTGCTTAATGTCTCAATAAATTTCTTCATGGTTACTTGTTGGTTATAAACTTACTGCTTCACCTCCGGCTGCTTCGATAGCTGCTTTTGCACTGGCGGTAAATTTATGTACTGATATTTTTAATTTAGCTTTTAGTTCTCCACCTCCTAGTATTTTAACTAGCTCGTTAGATTTAACAACTCCGTTGCTAACTAAAACTTCTAAATCTACAGTGTCTTTAACAACACCTTTATCAACCAATTCTTGTAACTTGTTTAAATTGATTCCTGTGTATTCCTTTCTATTGATGTTATTAAAACCAAATTTAGGTACACGTCTTTGAAGTGGCATTTGCCCTCCTTCAAAACCAATTTTCTTAGAGTATCCTGAACGGGATTTAGCTCCTTTATGACCTCTAGTGGCAGTACCACCTTTGCCAGAACCTTGACCACGTCCTACTCTTTTTCCGTCTCTATGTACTGAACCTTCAGCTGGTTGTAAGTTACTTAAATTCATAACTATATTGTTATTAAGCTTCTTCAAAAGAAACTAAGTGTTCTACTTTTTTTACCATACCAAGGATGTTTGGTGTTGCATCATGCTCCACAACTTGACCAATTCCTCTTAGGCCTAGTGCTTTTAACGTTCTTTTTTGTCTTTCAGTACGTTTTATGCTGCTTTTTACTTGCGTAACTTTTACTTTTTTCATCTTATCCTTGGTTTATCCTTTAAAAACTTTTTCTAAAGAAATTCCTCTTTGCTTAGCGATTGTTCTAGCGTCTCTTAAACGTAGTAAAGCATCAAAAGTTGCTTTTACAACGTTGTGAGGGTTAGAAGAACCTTGAGATTTAGATAGTACATCATGTACTCCAACTGCTTCTAATACCGCACGTACTGCACCTCCTGCAATAACCCCGGTACCGTGTGAAGCTGGCTGAATGTAAACTCTTGCACCACCGTATTTCCCTTTTTGCTCATGAGGTAATGTACCTTTGTTAAGAGGGATACGTACTAGGTTTTTCTTAGCATCTTCTACTGCTTTAGAAATAGCATCTGCTACCTCTTTAGATTTTCCTAATCCGTGACCAACTACACCATTCTCGTCTCCTACAACAACAATTGCAGAAAATCCGAAGGCTCTACCTCCTTTAGTAACTTTAGTAACTCTTTGTACACCTACTAAACGATCTTTCAATTCAAGTCCACCAGGTTTTACTAATTCTACGTTTTTATAATCTTGATACATATCTTCTTAGAATTTAAGTCCTGCTTCTCTAGCACCATCTGCTAATGATTTTACTCTACCGTGATATAAATAACCACCTCTATCAAAAGAGATTAACTCATATCCAGCGCTTTTTGCTTTCTCTGCAATAGCTTTACCTACTAAGGCTGCTATTTCAGTTTTAGTACCTTTTGCAGAACTAATTTCTTTATCTCTTGAAGATGCTGCTAACAGAGTTTTCCCTGTTACATCATCTATCAATTGAGCATAAATTTCTTTATTACTTCTAAAAACAGCCAATCTAGGTCTTGCTTCTGTTCCAGAAACAACCTTGCGGATTCTGTTTTTGATTCTCTGTCTTCTTTCAGTCTTTGATAATGCCATAGTGCTAATTATTAAGCTGATTTACCTGCTTTTCTTCTTAATTGCTCACCAACAAACTTGATTCCTTTTCCTTTGTAAGGCTCTGGCTTACGGAAAGAACGGATCTTAGCTGCTACTTGACCAACTAATTGCTTATCGTATGATGTTAGTTTTACGATTGGGTTTTTACCTTTTTCTGAGATTGTTTCAATCTTAACCTCAGGAGCTAAATCGATAACAATGTTATGCGAAAAACCTACAGCCAAATCTAATTTCTGACCTTGGTTGCTAGCTCTGTAACCTACACCAACTAATTCTAACTGTTTAGTAAAGCCATTAGAAACACCTTCAATCATGTTATTGATTAATGATCTGTAAAGACCGTGTTTAGCTTTAACATTTTTTATCTCTGAAGAACGCTCAACAATAACATTTCCTTCTTCTACCTTTACAGTAACATCAGAAAAAGTCTGCTTTAATTCTCCAAGTTTACCTTTTACGGTAACTTCGTCTTCTTTAATATCTACAGTAACTCCCTCAGGAATTACTATTGGACTATTACCTATTCTTGACATTTCTTCTTGTCTTTAATATATTAGTAAACGTAACACAATACTTCTCCACCTACGCTCTCTAACTTTGCTTGCTTACTTGTCATTACTCCATGAGAAGTAGAAACAATTGCAATACCAAGTCCATTTAGAACTCTAGGAAGTTCATCTTTACCTACATACTTACGTAATCCAGGTGTACTTACACGCTTCAGTCTTTTAATAACAGGCTCTTTAGTTAGCTTATCATATTTCAAAGCTATCTTAATAGTTCCTTGTACTGAGTTGTCTTCAAATTTATAACTTAAAATATATCCTTGATCGAATAAAATTTTAGTCATGTCTTTTTTCAAATTAGAAGAAGGTATTTCTACCACTCTGTGCCCAGCGCTGTTTGCGTTTCTAATTCTTGTTAAATAATCTGCTATAGGATCTGTATACATCTATATCTATTTGCGGTAATAGTTTTCGGGTAAATCCGAACTTACTACCAGTTAATTTTTGTTACCAACTTGCTTTCTTAACCCCTGGGATTAATCCGTTGTTTGCCATTTCTCTGAATGTTACACGAGAAATTCCAAAAGTACGCATATAACCTCTAGGTCTTCCTGTTAGTTTACAACGATTGTGTAAACGTACTGGTGAAGAGTTTTTTGGTAATTTTTGTAATGCTTCGTAATCTCCAGCTTCTTTTAAAGCTTTTCTTTTCTCAGCATACTTATCTACCAATTTTTGTCTTTTAACCTCACGGGCTTTCATTGATTCTTTAGCCATACTAGTTCTTTTTAAAAGGTAATCCTAATTCGCTTAATAATGATTTTGCTTCTTTATCGGTATCCGCAGAAGTAACAAAGGTAATATCCATACCTGCTACTTTGTTTACTCTATCGATATTGATCTCTGGAAAGATAATCTGCTCGGTTACCCCAAGGTTATAATTCCCACGTCCATCAAAACCATTCGCTTTGATTCCATTAAAATCTCTAACTCGAGGAAGTGCTGAAGTAACTAATCTATCTAAAAACTCGTACATCATTTCTCCACGTAAAGTTACTTTTGCCCCAATTGGCATTCCTTTACGAAGTTTAAAAGACGCAACATCCTTTTTAGATATTGTAGCTACTGCTTTTTGTCCAGAAATTCTACTTAATTCGTCTACTGCGTAGTCGATTAGCTTTTTATCTGCAACTGCTGCACCAACTCCACGGCTAATAACAATCTTTTCCAGTTTAGGCACCTGCATAACATTGGTGTAACCAAACTCTCCTGTAAGAGCAGAAACTATTCTTTCTTTATACTCTTGTTTTAATCTTGGAATGTAAGCCATAATTAAATTACTTCATTAGATTTTTTAGAAAATCTCACTTTCTTACCATCTCTTTCTTCGTAACCTACTCTCGTAGTTTCTCCTGATTTAGGATCTATTAACGACAAATTAGATATATGAATAAGAGCTTCTTTCTTAACGATACCACCTTGAGGGTTTTTAGCACTTGGCTTCTCGTGTTTAGACACAAGATTAACTCCCTCAACTATCGCTTTATTCTTTTCACGATTTACTTTAAGCACTTGCCCTTCTGAACCTTTATGTTCTCCTGCAATTACTCTTACAGTATCTCCTGATTTTATCTTTAGTTTTATCATTTCTTAATGTATTAAAGCACCTCTGGAGCTAATGATACAATTTTCATAAACTGCTTATCACGCAATTCTCTAGCTACTGGTCCAAATACACGAGTTCCGCGCATCTCCCCTGCAGGGTTAAGAAGTACACAAGCATTATCATCAAAACGAATGTAAGAACCATCTGGTCTTCTTACTTCTTTTCTAGTACGAACTACTACTGCTGTAGATACTTGCCCCTTTTTAACGTTTCCGTTTGGAGTTGCATCTTTTACGGTAACAACTATTTTGTCACCAACAGAAGCATATCTTCTTTTAGTACCTCCTAATACACGGATAGTAAGAACTTCTTTAGCTCCCGTGTTGTCTGCTACTTTTAATCTTGATTCCTGTTGTACCATAATTATTTAGCTCTTTCAATGATTTCAACTAATCTCCAACATTTAGTTTTACTTAAAGGTCTTGTTTCCATGATCTTTACTGTATCACCAATATTGCAATCGTCTTTTTCGTCGTGCGCAACATATTTCTTTGTTTTTAACACGAACTTACCGTACATAGGGTGTTTTACTCGTTTTACTTCAGAAACCACAATTGATTTCTGCATTTTGTTACTTGTAACAACCCCTATTCTTTCTTTTCTTAAATTTCTATTTTCCATCTTCTAGCAGAATCGAATTATTGTAATTCTCTTTTAGTAAGCTCTGTTGCCAATCTAGCCACCGTTCTTCTAGTATATCTCAACTGAAGTGGATTCTCCAAAGGTGTAATTGTATGAGCTAATTTTAAATCTGCATATTGTTTCTTAACAATACCAAGCTGTTCTTGTAGCTCAGCAGTAGAAAATTCTCTAATCTCTGATTGTTTCATAATCTTCTTAATTAATTAAGCTGAATAATCTCTAGCTACAATAAACTTTGTTTTAACCGGTAGTTTCTGAGCTGCAAGCCTTAAAGCTTCTTTTGCAACGTCCATAGGCACTCCACCTATTTCAAACATAATTCTACCTGGTTTAACTACAGCTGCCCAATATTCTGGAGCACCTTTACCTTTACCCATACGCACCTCAAGTGGCTTCTTTGTAATTGGCTTGTCTGGAAAAATTTTGATCCATAACTGCCCTTCTCTTTTCATAAAACGAGTAGCAGCAACACGAGCAGCCTCAATTTGACGCGCTGTGATGAATGATGAATCCATTGATTTTATACCAAACATACCATTTGAAAGTTCATGCCCTCTTTGAGAAAGACCTTTCATTCGGCCTTTCTGCTGCTTACGGTATTTTGTTCTTTTCGGCTGTAACATTTTTCTTTTACTTTAAAAAATTACTTTCTACGACGAGATTTTCTAGCTCCACCACCGGCATTATTATTGCCGCCTTTCCCTTGCTTCTTAGACATTCCAACAAGCGGAGAAAGCTCTCTCTTTCCATAAACCTCACCTTTCATGATCCACACTTTGATTCCCAATCTACCATAAGTAGTATGAGCCTCATGTAATGCATAATCAATGTCAGCTCTAAATGTTGACAAAGGAATTCTACCATCTTTATACGCTTCAGAACGTGCCATTTCAGCCCCGTTTAAACGTCCAGAGATTTGAATTTTGATACCTTCGGCGTTCATTCTCATCGCTGCAGCGATAGCCATTTTGATTGCACGTCTGTAAGAAATTCTATTCTCAATTTGACGAGCAACACTTGCAGCAACAAGATTAGCATCTAATTCTGGTCTCTTAATTTCAAAGATGTTAATTTGAACTTCTTTGTCGGTAATTTTCTTAAGCTCTTCTTTTAGCTTGTCTACCTCTTGACCACCCTTACCAATAATGATTCCTGGGCGAGCCGTAGTGATAGTAACGGTTACAAGCTTAAGCGTACGCTCAATAATTACTCTAGATACACTAGCTTTAGATAAACGAGCATGGATATACTTTCTGATTTTATCGTCTTCAGCAAGTTTATCTCCATAGTCATTACCTCCATACCAGTTGGATTCCCATCCTCTAATGATACCAAGGCGATTTCCGATCGGATTTGTTTTCTGTCCCATACTCTATCTTAACTTTGTGTATTATTTTTAGCACCAACCACTATTGTAACGTGGTTAGAACGTTTTCTAATTCTATGTGCGCGACCTTGAGGTGCTGGACGAAGTCTTTTCAACATTGCCCCACCATCTACGCGAATTTCTTGAACAAATAAATCTGCCTCCTCTAAGTTTGCATCTTCATTTTTAGACTGCCAGTTTGCTATTGCAGAAACTAACAACTTCTCTAAACGACGAGATGCTTCTTTTTGGTTAAATTTCAAAATAGCAAGTGCCTTCTCAACTTTTTCCCCACGAACTAAATCGGCTACTAACCTCATTTTTCTTGGTGAAGTTGGGCAGTTATTCAACTTTGCAAACGCTAAACTTTTCTTAGCTTCTTTTATTTGCTCTGCTCTTTCTCTTTTACGAACTCCCATGGCTACTTATTATTTTTTTCCTTTATTTTTTGCACCTGCATGACCTCTAAAAGATCTTGTTGGTGAAAATTCTCCTAACTTATGACCTACCATGTTCTCTGTTACATACACAGGAACAAATTGGCGACCATTATGTACAGCTATTGTTTGACCAACGAAATCTGGAGTAATCATAGATGCTCTAGACCAGGTTTTAATAACTGTCTTCTTACCAGACTCAACATTTTGTTGAACTTTTTTCTCTAAACTATAGTGAACGTAAGGTCCTTTTTTTAGTGAACGTGCCATCTCTTAATACTTTATTTCTTTCTACGTTCTATAATATACTTATTACTCGCTTTAGATTTAGTTCTTGTTCTAAATCCTTTAGCAGGTATTCCGTTTCTTGATCTTGGATGTCCTCCAGAAGCACGGCCTTCCCCACCACCCATTGGGTGATCTACTGGGTTCATTACAACCGGTCTAGTTCTAGGTCTTCTTCCTAACCAACGTTTTCTACCTGCTTTACCAGAAACTACTAACTGATGATCTGAATTTGATACCGCTCCAATTGTAGCTAAACAATTTGCTAATACCAATCTAGTTTCACCAGAAGGAAGTTTCACAGTAGCATATTTACCTTCTCTTGCCATTAACTGAGCAAAAGCACCAGCCGAACGAGCCATAACAGCTCCTTGACCAGGACGTAATTCAATACAAGATATAATAGTACCTAATGGAACCTCACTTAAAGGCATTGCATTTCCTATTTCAGGAGCTACACCAGATCCAGAGACTACAGTTTGACCTACTTGCAAACCGTTTTGAGCAATAATATAACTCTTCTCTCCGTCTTTGTATGTAATTAATGCAATAAACGCAGTTCTGTTTGGATCGTATTGTATTGATTCTACTGTAGCTTCAACGTTAGTTTTCACTCTTTTAAAATCAACCACACGATACTTCTTCTTATGACCACCACCTAAATAGCGCATGGTCATTTTTCCTTGACTGTTTCTACCTCCCGACTTTTTTAACGGAGCGAGTAAACTCTTCTCCGGCTTGTCAGTAGTAATCGCGTCAAATCCGTTTACTACTCTAAATCGCTGCCCAGGAGTTACTGGTTTTAATTTTCTTACTGACATTTCTTGTCTTTACTTATATATTATTATAAAAATCAATAATATCCCCTTCAGCTACTTGAATAACAGCTTTCTTAATAGCATTGGTTTTACCATGCTGAATACCTGTTTTTGTGTAGCGAGTACTTCTTTTTGGTCCGTAATTCATTGTGCGAACTTTTTCAACAGAAACTCCATAAGTAGCTTCCACGGCATCCTTAATTTGCAACTTGTTTGCCTTAGTATCTACAATGAAACCATAACGATTATTCAACTCGCTATCTGCGGTTGCTTTTTCGGTAATAATAGGTTTTATTAACACACTCATTGGTTCCTTATTTACTTAAATTCGACTCAATTCCTTCTATAGATCCTTCTAAAAGCACTATGTTATTTGCATTAACAATTCTATAAGTACTTAATTCTGAGTTAGTTACAACTTCAGAGGTCTTTAAATTGCGTGACGACAAATATACATTATTATTTGAATCACCCAACACAAAGAGGGACTTTTTATTTTCTAACCCTAAAGCTTTCAAAACATTAGTGAAATTTTTAGTTTTTGGAGCTTCAAAATCGAAGTCTTCTAAAACAATAATTGATTTCTCTTGTGCTTTGATTGTCAATGCTGAACGTCTCGCAAGACGCTTCACATTTTTATTTAGCTTCTGAGTATAATCTTTTGGTCTAGGACCAAAAATTCTACCACCTCCTTTAAAAATTGGAGACTTGATACTTCCTGCTCTTGCAGTACCTGTACCCTTTTGCTTTTTTATCTTACGTGTACTACCTGCAATCTCCGCTCTTTCTTTAGATTTATGCGTACCTTGACGTTGATTAGCCAAATACTGCTTAACATCTAAATATACAGCGTGAGTACTAGGCTCTACACCAAAAACTGACTTAGAAAGACTAACTTTTCTTCCAGTTTCTTTTCCGTTGATATCTAAAACTGCTACTTCCATTACTTCTGAACGATTACATAAGCATTTTTGTGACCAGGTACACATCCTTTAACTACTAAAAGATTTTTCTCTGCAACCACTTTCAATACTCTTAAGTTTTGTACTGTTACTCTTTCTGCACCCATCTGTCCAGCCATACGCATACCCTTAAATACACGAGCAGGATATGATGCAGCACCAATAGAACCAGGAGCTCTTAAACGGTTATGCTGACCGTGAGTAGACTGACCTACACCACCGAAACCATGACGTTTTACAACACCCTGAAATCCTTTTCCTTTTGACGTACCAGTAACATCAATAAATTCTCCTTCTACAAATTGCTCTACTGTTACAGTATCACCTAATTTGAAATCTCCTTTAAAATCTTGGAACTCGACAACTTTCTTTTTAGGAGAAACACCTGCTTTTTTAGCGTGACCTTGCTCAGCTTTATTAGCATGTTTTTCTGCCTTGTCATCGAAACCAAGCTGAAGAGCTTCATACCCGTCAACCTCTGCGGTTCTGACTTGGGTAACTACGCATGGTCCAGCTTCGATCACTGTACATGGAATGTTCTTTCCATTTTCGTCGAAGATGCTGGTCATACCAATCTTTTTTCCTATTAACCCAGACATTCTAATTTAATTTACGATGTACAATTTGTAACTATTACAAACCTTCCACCAAATTGTTATTACTAATTGTTATTTATCTAAAAAACTTCAGAGCTGAAAAATACTTTCAGCTCTGAATGTATTTTTTCCGTTTTTCCTTCGCCAAAGGCTTAGGACATGTACTAATCAAATTCCATGATTAGTTCAAGGAATTAAACCTTGATTTCTACTTCAACACCACTTGGTAATTCCAGTTTCATCAAAGCATCAATTGTTTTTGATGAAGAACTGTAAATATCAAGAAGTCTTTTGTAAGAGCTTAATTGAAATTGCTCTCTAGACTTTTTATTTACGTGTGGAGAACGTAGTACAGTAAATATTTTTTTGTGTGTTGGTAACGGAATTGGTCCAGTTACTACAGCACCAGTAGTTTTTACTGTCTTAACGATTTTTTCAGCTGATTTATCAACTAAATTATAATCGTATGATTTAAGTTTTATTCTGATTTTTTGACTCATTTTCTTTAGATTTAAGCTTCAACTCCTTTTGCTTCCTTAATTACAGCTTCAGATATATTTGAAGGTGTTTCAGCATAATGTGAAAATTCCATAGTAGATGTTGCTCTACCAGATGATAAAGTACGTAAAGAGGTTACATATCCAAACATTTCAGATAATGGAACACTTGCTTTAATTACTTTTGCACCCGCTCTGTCGCTCATGTTGTTAATTTGACCACGACGACGGTTAAGGTCACCTACAATATCTCCCATACTTTCCTCAGGAGTTAACACTTCTAATTTCATAATTGGCTCCATGATCACAGCTTTTGCAGCTTTTGCAGCAGCTTTAAATCCTAGTTTAGCAGCCAATTCGAACGAAAGTTGATCGGAATCCACATCGTGATAAGAACCATCAGTCAAAGTAACTTTCATAGCATCTACTTCATAACCCGCTAACGGACCATTTTTCATTGCTTCTCTGAAACCTTTCTCAATAGAAGGAACAAATTCCTTAGGAACGTTACCACCTTTAATTACAGATTCGAATTCAAGACCAAGTTTACCTTCTTCAGCTGGCTCAAGTGTAAATACGATATCAGCAAATTTACCACGTCCACCAGATTGTTTTTTATAAACCTCTCTGTGATCCGCTTTTTGCGTAATCGATTCTTTATACTCAACCTGAGGCTGACCTTGGTTAACTTCAACCTTAAACTCACGTCTAAGACGGTCAACAATAATATCTAAGTGAAGCTCACCCATACCAGAAATAATTGTTTGTCCTGAAGCCTCATCAGTTCTAGCTGTAAATGTTGGATCCTCTTCAGCTAACTTAGCTAAAGCCATCCCCATTTTATCAACATCTGCTTTTGTTTTAGGCTCCACAGCAATACCAATTACTGGATCTGGGAAATCCATACTCTCAAGTACAATAGGTGCTTTTTCATCTGATAAAGTATCTCCTGTTTTGATGTCTTTAAACCCAACAGCAGCCCCAATATCTCCAGCCTCTATATACTCAATTGCATTTTGCTTGTTTGAGTGCATTTGATAGATACGAGAAATACGCTCTTTTTTACCAGATCTGTTATTTAAAACATAAGATCCAGCATCTAATCTACCAGAATATGCACGGAAGAATGCTAAACGACCTACAAAAGGATCGGTAGCAATTTTAAATGCTAAAGCAGCAAAAGGCGCATCCACATCTGGCTTACGTCTCTCTTCAGCACCTGTATCAGGATTTGTTCCTACAACTCCGTCTTTATCTACCGGTGAAGGTAAATAACGACAAACAGCATCTAATAAGAACTGAACCCCTTTATTTTTAAATGAAGAACCACAAATCATAGGAATGATTGCTCTATCCATTACCGCAGCTCTTAAAGCAGCGTGAATTTCTTCTTCAGTTATAGAACTCTCATCTTCAAAGAATTTCTCAAGTAGATTTTCATCATACTCAGCAACCTCTTCGATAAGTTTTGCACGGTACTCACGAACTTCTTCCTTCATATCTTCAGGAATATCTACTACATCAAAAGTAGAACCGAAATTATCTTCGTGCCATACAATAGCTCTATTTTTTACTAAATCTACAATTCCTTTAAAATCAGCTTCATCACCAATAGGCAATACAATTGGAACTGCATTAGAACCCAACATCTCTTTAACCTGCTTTGAAACAGCTAAGAAGTTAGACCCTTGACGGTCCATTTTGTTAACAAAACCAATTCTAGGAACACCATAATTATCTGCTAATCTCCAGTTAGTTTCAGACTGAGGCTCAACACCATCAACCGCACTAAACAAGAAAACCAATCCATCAAGAACACGTAAAGAACGGTTTACCTCTACGGTAAAGTCAACGTGGCCAGGAGTATCGATAATATTAAAGTGATATCCTTTAGTTTCAGGAGTTGGCTGTGCATTCTCCATAGGGAACTGCCAAGTACAAGTTGTAGCAGCAGAAGTAATTGTAATACCTCTTTCTTGCTCTTGCTCCATCCAGTCCATTGTAGCAGCACCATCATGCACCTCTCCAATTTTATGAGAAACTCCTGTGTAAAAAAGAACACGCTCTGTTGTTGTTGTTTTACCAGCATCAATATGAGCCGCAATTCCTATATTTCTTGTATATTTTAAATCTCTTTGTGCCATTTTATTTTTTTACTAAAATCTAAAGTGAGAGAATGCTTTATTTGCTTCAGCCATTTTATGAGTATCAACTCTTTTCTTAACTGCTGCACCTTCTTCTTTTGCAGCTGCAAGAACTTCGCCAGCTAATTTTTGAGCCATTGATTTTTCATTTCTCTTACGAGAATAACTAATCAACCACTTCATAGCCATAGATACTTTTCTATCTGGTCTAATCTGCATAGGAATTTGGAATGTAGCTCCACCTACACGACGGCTCCTAACCTCTACGTGTGGCATTACATTTGATAATGCATCTTTCCAAATCTCTAAAGCAGTTTTTTCTTCGTCTTGTTTTTTCTCTTCTACGATATCAATTGCATCATAGAAAACTTTAAAAGCTACAGACTTTTTACCATCCCACATCATCATGTTAACGAAACGCGTCACTAACTGATCATTAAATCTTGGATCTGGTAAAAGAGGTCTTTTTTTGGCCTGTCTTTTTCTCATTTCTTCTTGTTAAAAGTTTTAATTACTTCTTAGGGCGCTTTGCACCGTATTTTGACCTACGTTGCGTTCTTCCTTGAACACCAGCTGTATCTAAAGCACCACGAACGATGTGATACCTTACCCCCGGTAAATCTTTTACTCTTCCACCTCTTACTAATACTATCGAGTGCTCTTGTAAGTTGTGACCTTCTCCAGGGATGTATGCATTTACCTCTTTACCATTTGTAAGACGAACCCTTGCTACTTTACGCATAGCAGAGTTTGGCTTTTTAGGCGTAGTAGTATAAACACGCGTACAAACCCCTCTTCTTTGAGGACACGAATCTAAAGCAGCCGATTTACTCTTCTTAGTAATTGTGACTCTTCCTTTTCGTACTAATTGTGAAATTGTTGGCATAATCTACTAAACAATAATTATGTTTTATTTAATTAAATTTCCCTTTAAAATCCTGAGATTCAGTTCGTAAAAGAACACACCTCTCGTTTAAAAGGGTGGCAAAGGTATAAAAAATTATCAATAAATCAAACCTTAATTAATTAATTTTCAACAAAATCCACCTACCACATAAAAAACAACACAACCGCCACATAGTAATGCAAAGGAATAGTTTTGTTAATTCTTACAGAACTACAATGACTTCAGAAAAATAAAAATTACAAATTATTGTTGTCCGATAAAAGTTAATGGAATTTACAGGAATCCACTTATATCAAGGTCAAAAATGAGACTTTCAAAATAGACTTATTGCTATTAATAAAAATGAATAAAAAATAGATTTTAGCAACGCCTTTATTTAAACTGCTAATTACATGATAGTTAAGACTTAGCCCTTGTTCTTTTTTCTTATAGCGAAGCAGTCTTGTATTTTTACTTGAACATTAATGATTACAGAATTAAAAAAAGACTACACTAAAAATACTGTATTATTAATAAGGTGTTATATTTAATAAGAATTATGTAAAAAACCACAAAAAGCTTAACATTCTCTTAAAATTTATGACAGAAAAGTTGCAATCTTAACGTTATTTTATCATTTTCGCAGCAGCTAATTCAAATAAATTTATAAAATGAGAACAAAGTTTAGTGGATTTTTGACGCTAATCCTAGCGTTAATTGTGCAAATAACTTTTGCACAAGAAAAAACCGTAACAGGTGTGATTACAGACCAGGATGGCCTGCCGCTACCTGGCGCAAATGTAGTAGTTAAAGGTACCGCCAATGGTACTCAAACTGATTTTGATGGAAATTATTCCATCCAAGCCAACACAGGAGACATATTAGTATATTCTTTTGTTGGACAAAAAACTGAAGAGCGAACAGTTGGCGCTTCTAACGCCATTGATGTTAGCCTTCAACAAGATGCACAAGCTCTTGATGAAGTTGTTGTAACAGCTCTGGGGATTAAAAGAGAAAAGAAAGCATTAGGGTATGCAACTCAAGAGGTAAAAGGAGAGGCAGTTTCTACTGTAAAAAGTCAAAACTTTGTAAACTCTTTATCTGGTAAAGTTGCTGGTTTAAACATTAAGCCTTCTGGTACAATGGGTGGTTCTACACAAGTTGTAATTAGAGGTAACAGCTCAATTGCTGGAAACAATCAGGCTTTATTCGTTGTAGATGGAGTACCAATTAACAATGACAACAACAATACTGCAGATCAACAAGCTGGTCGTGGTGGTTATGATTATGGTAACGCTGCCTCTGATGTTAACCCAGATGATATTGAAAGCATCAACGTACTTAAAGGTGCTGCCGCAACAGCTCTTTATGGATCTAGAGCTTCTAATGGAGTTGTAATGATTACTACCAAAAAAGGTAGAAAACAAAAAGGAATTGGAGTTACTGTAAGTTCCAGCTTTACCATGGGTACTGCTGACAAAACTACACTTCCTACATATCAGAAAAAATATGGTGCTGGTTATGGACCATATTATGACTCTGCTGATGGTTTCTTTTTATTAGACGACATTAACGGTGACGGAATTGATGATTTAACAACTCCTTTCACTGAAGATGCTTCATACGGAGCTCCTTTTGACCCTAACAAAATGGTGTACCAATGGAATAGTATCTACCCACAATTAGGAGATACTTACCAAAAAGCCACTCCATGGGTTGCTGCTGAAAACGACCCTAATTATATCTGGAGCGCAGCCGGCACAATGGTAAACTCTGTATCTCTAGATGGTGGTTCTGACAAAGGAACTTTCAGAATGGGATACACTAATCTTGATCAAGAAGGTAACTTACCAAACAGCCAGATTAAAAGAAACTCATTAAATTTTTCAGGGTCTTTGAATCTAACCGATAAGCTAACAGCTACAACTACTTTCAATTTTGTTAAAACAGATGGTAAAGGACGATACGGAACAGGATACTCTTCTTTAAACCCAATGCAACAGTTTAGACAATGGTTTCAAACAAATGTAGATGTTAAAGAACAGAAGGAAGCATATTTTGCTACAGGCGAGAATATTACTTGGAATCCAAATTCTTCAAGTGATTTATCTCCTATTTATTCTGATAATCCATACTGGACATTCTTTGAGAACTATCAAACAGATACTCGTAATAGATTCTACGGAAATGCGGCTTTAAACTACCAAATTAATGATTGGTTAAGTGTTTTAGGAAGATTTACTTACGATACTTCTTCGAGTCTACAGGAAGAAAGAATTAACGTTGGTAGTGCAGATGTTTCTAAATACAGTAGATTCAATAATAATACTGCAGAATACAACTATGACTTAATGTTAAATTTTAATAAAGATTTAACTGAGAAATTAAATTTGGATGGTAACATTGGATTTAACTTAAGAAGAAATGAGTGGAGTTCTATTTTTGCAGAAACTAATGGTGGCTTAAACCTAGCAGGATTTTACAGCCTATCAAATAGCGTTAACCCTCTTGAGGCTCCAACAGAATATGAAGCTGTAAAAATGGTAGATGGTGCTTACGCAAGAGCTAGTTTTGGTTATGACGACACTGTATATATTGAAGGTACAGCTAGAACAGACCGTTCTTCTGCACTTCCTAAGTCAGACAACAGATACTTCTACTGGTCGGTAACTGGAAACTTAATTTTTTCTGAGCTATTCGATAGTAGCTGGTTATCTTTTGGTAAAGTAAGAGCAAATTATGCAACTGTAGGTTCTGACACAGATCCTTATAGAGTATTTAACACTTACACAGTTGGAACTCCATTTAATGGTGGTTTAGCATCAAACAACTCTACAAAACAAAATCTTGAACTAAAGCCAGAAGAACAAGAAAACTGGGAGGTTGGTCTTGAAATGTTCATCCTTAATAGACGTCTAGGTTTTGATGTATCCTACTACGATACTAAAAATAAAGACCAAATTACAAGCGTTCCTGTATCAAACTCTACTGGATATACGTCTGCTTTATTAAATGCAGGTACTATTCAGAATAAAGGGGTTGAAGTTCAATTAAATGCAACTCCAATTCAAAGTGAAAACTTTAGATGGAACTTTATATTGAACTGGTCTCAAAACAGAAGTGAAGTACTTTCTCTAGCAGATGGTATCGAAAACTTACAATTAGCTTCCTTACAAGGTGGAGTATCTGTGAACGCTGCTGTTGGAGAACCAATGGGAGTTATTAGAGGTACAGACTATGTATATGATGACAATGGTAATCGTGTTGTAGGAAGTAATGGATATTACCTTACATCTGCCAGCAACTCTATTATCGGAGATATCAACCCAGACTGGAAAGCAGGTTTATACAACACTTTCTCTTACAAAAACATTAGTTTAGGATTCTTAATAGACATGCAAAAAGGAGGTGATTTATTCTCTCTAGACACATGGTATGGTTACGCAACAGGTCTATATGACTTCACTGCTGGTTCAAATGATTTAGGAAACCCTGTAAGAAATCCTGTAACTAATGACGCTACTAGTGGTGGTGTTATTTTACCAGGTGTTAAAGAAGATGGTACGCCAAATGATGTCAGAGCAAATGCATCAACATACGCTAACCCATGGGGATATGCAAGAGCAACGAATTCAGCACACGTATATGATGCTGGATATATTAAATTACGTGAAGCTAACATTACTTATAAGTTAAGTGATAAAGTTCTAGAACAACTTCCATTCACAGCAGCTTCTTTCTCTTTAATCGGAAGAAACTTATGGATTATTGATAAAAATGTTCCATTTTCAGACCCTGAAGCAGGTTTAAGTTCTGGTAATGTTCAAGGATATCAATCAGGAACATACCCAAGTATTAGAGAAATAGGAGCAAGTCTTAAATTACAGTTCTAAAAAAATAATTATGAAAAAAATAGTATTAACAATTATATCTCTAGTAACTCTAATCTCTTGTCAATCAGACGACAAGTATGAGAACTACAATAGAGACCCAAAGAATCCAACTCAAGTTGATGCGGACTTCTTATTCAACAATGCTCAAAAGAGCTTGGTTGACCAAATGACAAGCACAAACGTTAACTCAAATGTATTTAGACTATTAGGACAGCACTGGACTGAAACTACATATATTGACGAGGCCAACTATGATTTAACAAACAGAAATATTCCACAGGCACATTGGTCTGAAATGTATAGAGATGTATTGTTAGATTTAAAAACTGCTAAAGAAGTTGCAGAAGCAGATCCAGAGCTAAGTGCAGGAGAAATAGCGGCTAGAGTAGCACAAGCAGAAGTATTAATGGTATATACTTACCAACAATTAGTAGATACTTATGGCAACATTCCTTATGCAGAATCTCTTGATGCTGAAGGATTTCCTTTACCTGCTTATGACGATGCTGCAACAATTTATTCTGATTTAATTGCAAGAATAGATGCAGCAACACCTAACTTAACAGGTTCTGGTTTTTCAATTGACAATATCTACGGAGGAAATATGGCTGCATGGACTAAGTTTGCTAATTCTATAAAATTAAGAATTGGTATTCGTTTATCAGATGTTAACCCTACCCTATCTCAATCAACTGTTGAATCAGCTGTTGCTGGAGGTGTATTTACATCTAATGATGATAATGCTACTTTTGAATATCAAGGAGCTACTCCAAACACAAACCCTTTATGGGTAGATTTAGTTCAGTCTGGAAGATCTGATTTTGTTCCTGCTAATACATTAGTAGATTTCATGAACGATCTAGAAGACCCTCGTAGAGCTGTATATTTCGATGACAATATGGGTGCAGACACGTATGTTGGAGGTATTTATGGAGCTAGTAATACATTCTCTAACTATACACATATTGGAGATCTCCTACACCAACCTACATTTCCAGGAATCCTTCTTGACTATTCAGAAGTATCCTTCTATTTAGCTGAAGCAGCTGCTAGATCTTACGCTGTTACAGGCACAGTTGAAGAACATTATAACAATGGTATAACTGCATCTTTTGAATACTGGGATGTTGCAGATGTTGCTACATACCTTGCTAAACCAGAGGTTGCATATGCTACAGCTCCAGGAGCAGATTGGAGAGAAAAAATCGGTTCTCAGTTCTGGTTAGCAATGTACAACAGAGGATTTGAAGCATGGACTGTTTGGAGAAAATATGACACTCCAATACTTAACCTTCCAGAAGATACAGGAAACCCTGTTCCAACACGTTATACATATCCAATTAATGAGTTAACACTTAACGGTACTAACTGGGAAGCTGCATCTGAAGCAATTGGTGGAGACGAACAAACTACTAAAATTTTCTGGGACGTTAACGACTCTCCTTCGAATTAATAATTCTTATTTTAAAATATATAAAACCACCTCACTTCGAGGTGGTTTTTTTATACCCTAAAATCAGAGAATACATTAAAATCATTATAAAAAAATTAAGAAAAACAACATTTAACACAATAATAAATAACTAATTTTTTTAAAAAAAACGTGTAGTTAAATTCATACATAAAAATACATCTTAATACTATCTTCATTAATTAACTTAAAAAGTTAAATATATATTATTTCAATAAAAAATTACGTAGAATCCAGTCTACGCCTGTAGTTGTGTAATTAACATTAAATTATCACTTTCGCACATGCTAATTCAAATAATTTATTAAAATGAGAAAAAAGTACAATGGGTACTTAGCGCTAATATTTGCGCTAATAGTACAAATTACTTTTGCGCAAGAAAAAACCATTACAGGGGTTATAACAGACCAAGATGGTTTACCATTGCCAGGAGCAAATGTAACTGTTAAGGGGACTTCAACAGGTACACAAACAGATTTTGACGGAAATTATTCAATTTCTAGTGAAGCAGGAAACACCTTAGTTTTCTCTTATGTTGGTCAAAAAACAGAAGAAAGAAAAGTAGGTAGCTCCAACACAATTAATATTGTATTAGAACAAGATTCCCAAGCTCTAGAAGAAGTAATAGTTGTTGGATATAGTACATCAACAAAAGAGTCTTTTACTGGTACAGCAACCACAATAGACGCCGAATCAATCGACAAAAAAAGTGTCTCTAATATCTCACAAGCACTTGCAGGAGAAGCTGCAGGGGTAAGAGTTATTAACACTACTGGACAACCAGGTCAAGCGGCTACAATTCGTATTCGTGGATATGGTTCTGTGAACGGGAATAGAGATCCATTATATATTGTTGATGGAGTTCCTTATGTTGGAAATATTAGTTCTATAAATCCAGCAGATATTAAATCTACCACTATTCTGAAGGATGCATCTGCAACTGCTATTTATGGTGCAAGAGGAGCAAATGGAGTTGTTGTAATTACAACGCAAAATGGTAGAGGTGAAGATTCTTATATTGAAGTAGAAACTAAAACTGGCCAAAACATGAGCTTAATCCCTCGTGCTAAAACCATTGAATCTCCAGAGCAATACATCGGTCTTGCATGGGAAGGTCTTTACAATAAAGGAAATATAAATGGAGTTGATCCTGAGGCTTATGCTAATGCTAATTTATTTAGTAACAATGGTATTTCTCCATTTTATAATATGTGGAATGTTGCTGATGGGGGAGAATTAATAGACCCCGCTACCAGACAAGTAAGAGAAGGCGTTACAAGAAAATACAACCCAGAAAACTGGGAAGATTATGCGTTTCAACCTGCTAACCGTATCGAAGCAAATTTAAAAATAGGTGGTGGTAATGATAAAACAAGTTACTATACTTCTTTTGGATACTTAAAAGATCAAGGTTATTCAATCAATTCAGATTTTGAACGTATCTCTACTCGTTTAAATTTAACTCACCAAGTACGCGATTGGTTATCTGGATCTGTAAATTTAGGATATGCAATTACAGATGCAAACAACAATGGGCAATCGGAAGATTCTGGAAGTATATTCTGGTTTGTAGATAACATTCCTTCTATATACCCTTTATTTTTAAGAGATGGAAATGGAAACATCGTTCAAGATCCTATCTATGGCGGACCTCAATATGATTACGGTGAAGATGGTCGTGGATTTGGAGCATTAACAAATGCAATTGCAGATTCATACTATAGCACTAGTAAAACTAAACGTCATGAAATTAATGGTAGTGCAAATTTAGATTTTAAATTTTCAGATCATTTAACATTTGAAAATCGTTTAGGACTTCAGTATTACAACAGTGGTTATGACAGTCTAGGAAACCCTTTTTATGGATCTAGTGCTAGTCAAAATGGATCTATATTCAAATCTAAAACTGAATTTTTTAGTTACAATATTTTAAATTTACTACGTTACCAAAATAAATGGGGTAATCATAGTTTTCAAGCTTTAATAGCTCATGAAGCTAACTCTTGGGAGCGTAAATACCTTTCAGCGTCTAAATTTAATTTAGTTGACCCTGATGGAAATGAATTTAACAATGCAGTAGGATCCAATCCTCCAACTTCATATACAGACGACTATACTTTAGAAAGTTATTTCGGTCAGATTAATTATGACTTTGATAAGAAATACTTTATTTCTGGTACAATTCGTAGAGATGGATCTTCTAGATTCTTAAACGATAAATGGGGAACTTTTGGGTCTATTGGTGCAGCATGGGTTTTATCAAACGAAGAATTCATGCAAAACCAAAATGTATTTAACAACCTAAAAGTAAAAACTAGTTACGGTATCATTGGTGAGCAAGGTGGTGTAGGTTTCTACCCTGGGTACGACTTATATGAGTCTAGCAATTTAAATGGCAACATTTCATTATCTTTTGACTCTAAAGGGAATCCAGATTTAACTTGGGAAACATCTAAAATGTTCCAAACAGGTGTTGAAATGGGTATTGGAAACTTCCTTGACGTAGCTGTTGATTACTATGTAAAAAATACAGACGATTTAATATTTGATAGAAGAGTTGGACCTTCTCTAGGGTATGCTACTATTAAAGTAAACGATGGTCAATTAAGAAACAGTGGTTTAGAATTTGATGTACAAGCACATATTGTTCAAACAAAAGATTTTTACTTAGACTTTGGCGTAAACGGTGAGGTATTAACCAATGAGTTAACACAGATGCCTATCGATCCTGCTACAGGACAAGAAAAAGTATTGAATATTGACGGTTATTTTGGACAATCTCAAGGACACTCTATATACGATTTTTATATGAGAGAATGGGCTGGTGTTGATCCAGATACAGGATCTGCAATGTGGAATCAATATTTTTATGATGCAAACGGCGACGGTCAGTTACAAGCAGATGAAGAAACAATCAACTCTATGACTGATTATTTAGCTGCAAATCCGGATAGAGCTAATGCTATTGGGAAAACGACTACTACCGTTTACCAAAATTCTACTCAAAAATACATTGGCAAATCGGCTATTCCAGATGTACGTGGAGCCTTCAGATTATCAACAGGATACAAAGGATTTAGTTTAAGCGCACAATTCTTATATGGTATTGGTGGTTATTCTTATGACTTCGTTTATTCTCAATTAATGAGCAATGACCAAATAGGTAATGCTAATTATCATGTTGATATCTTAGACAGATGGCAACAACCTGGTGATATAACTAATGTCCCTAGATTGTCTAGTAATGCAGATGGAGATACAAACTTCGCCTCTGCTTCAACAAGATTCTTAACAAAAGCAGATTACTTAAGTCTAAATAATATCCGTTTAGGATACCAAATTCCTAGAAACTACATTGATCAAATAGGTCTTGCAGACATGGAATTTTGGATAAGTGGAGACAACTTATTCTTATTCTCTGAACGTGACGGATTCAATCCAACTGCTAGTGAAGACGGTGGAACAGGTTGGTATCAATACGCACCATTATCTACTGTAACATTTGGTATTAGAGCTAAATTTTAATTAAAAAATGATGAAAATGAAATCTAAAATATATTTAACAGCACTTGCAGGTGTGATTACTCTTGCAAGTTGTAGCGATGACTTTTTAGAGACAGAGCCTACCGAGTTCATCTCTTCAGATCAAATTGCTGATGCTTCTGAATTAAACCCAGGGTTACAAGCTGCCAATGTTGCTGGTTTGTACTCAACAATGTACACCACTGGATCTGGCGGAACAGATCTAGATCATGATGATTTCGGTCAAAAAGGATATGATATCTATTCAGATATGTTATCTGGAGATATGGTTTTAGGTGCATTAAATTACGGTTGGTACTCTGGTATTGCACAATTACAATCAACAATTGACTTTACAGATACCGACAATTATAAGCCTTGGAGGTATTATTATAGAATTATTTTTGGTGCAAATAATGTAATTACTGCTTTTGGAGGAAACGATGTTGTTCCAGAAACTGATGAAGCAAAACACTTTATGGGACAAGCCAAAGCTATGCGTGCTTATGCATACTTTTATTTAGCAAACTTATATTCTGAAGGGTATGAGGCTTCCACTCCAATTCTACCAATTTATACGGATACAGAAGCACCAAACCAACCGCTTTCCCCTGCATCGGATGTATATGATTTAGTTATAGGTGATTTAGAAGATGCTGTTAGCCTATTAAACACTTTTTCTCGTACCGATAAAAGTGAAATCGATCAGGATATTGCCAAAGGGTTACTAGCATATGCTTATGCCGCAATAGGTGATAATGATAAAGTAAAAACAATCACTAAAGAAATTATCGACACAGGAAAGTTCCCTATCGCTACTGCAGAAGAGGCTTTAGGAGGATTCAACAACATTACACAACCAGGTTGGATGTGGGGTATGGATTTAACTCTTGATAATGGTCTTGATCTTGTTTCTTGGTGGGGACAGGTTGATGTTTACACCTATAGCTATGCATCTGTTGGAGATGTAAAGTCTATTGACAATGACCTTTACGACGCAATGCGCGAGGATGATATTCGTAGAGAACAATTTACAGATGTATATGAAATAGGACAAAAAGCTCCTACTGGTAAATTTTATGATCCAGCTAGAGAAATCCAAGGGCAACGTTACATCGAAACAGATTATGTTTATATGAGAATTGCTGAAATGTACTTATTAAACGCTGAAGCTTCTGCAAAAACAGGAGATGAAGGAAACGCTATCACAATGTTAAAAGTACTTCTTAACGAAAGAGTTGAGGATGCTTCATATGTTGATGCATTATCTGGACAAGCATTGTTAGATGAAATTTACCTACAAACTAGAATTGAACTTTGGGGAGAAGGTAAAAGTTATTTGGCTATGAAACGTAATAAAGCAACTATTACTAGAGGTCCTAACCACTTATCGTTTCCAGGGCAATCGTTTTCATATGATGATGATAGATTAACCCTTGAAATCCCTCAATTGGAAATCCAAAACAACCCTAATATCAACTAATAAATTATTGATATTATAAAACAATAAACCACCTCCCTTCGAGGTGGTTTTTTTATACTCCATTCTTCTGTAGAACTATAATTCAATTCCAAAAAGTATAAATTTTAATTTTACTTCAATAAAGCAGAAGATTTTATTTAATTGGGTTAACTCCTAAGCATTCAATAAAAAAATTCATGTACTTTTGCAACATGGAAAACAACTACCAAATATTTGGAATCAGAGCTATTATTGAAGCGGTTCAAGCAGGAAAAACTATTGACAAAGTATTTATTCAAAAAGGCTTAAAAGGAAGCTTATTTCAAGAGCTTGATACCCTTTTAAGAAAAGAACAAATAAACACTTCTTATGTTCCGGTTGAAAAGCTAAATAGACTCACAAAAAATAACCATCAAGGGGTAGTTGCAAATATTTCTCCAATAGAGTTTCACGAAATAGAAACCCTTATTTCTAATGTATTGGAATCTGAAGCTAAGCCACTATTTTTGCTATTAGACCAACTATCTGATGTCCGAAATTTTGGAGCAATTATTAGAACTGCAGAATGCACAGGCGTAAGCGGAATCATTATTCAGAAAAAAGGAGCTGCTCCTGTAACTGCAGATACTGTAAAAACTTCGGCTGGTGCTGCTTTTAAAGTTCCTATTTGTAAAGTTCACCATATAAAAGATGCTGTATTCCATATGCAAGCTTCCGGAATTCAAGTGGTTGCTGCTACTGAAAAAACCGAAAACACCTTATACGATGCCGATTTTACATTGCCTACAGCAATCATTATGGGATCTGAAGATGTAGGAATCTCCCCTTCCATCTTGAAGGTTGTAGATCAAAAAGCGAAGCTTCCATTATTGGGAGAAATCCAGTCTTTAAATGTATCGGTAGCTTGTGGTGCTTTTTTATATGAAGTTGTTAGGCAACGAATGTAAAATTAATTCCCCAAAAATAAAGATATTAGACCGCTACGCTACGAGAACAAGGACATAATATTTAACTTTATGTAAATAAGACACTTACAAAAACATAAGGCTCTAGTTTAAAATTACGTTGATTATTTGCTGGCTTCAATATCAATTCAAAATATAGTGACTTCATGTTTTTCATTTCTTTTGCTCGCCCAAAAGTAACGAAACAAAGAAAAAGACGCCTTATCTAATGATTTTTTTTTTAACAACGGGGTCGAAAAACCGTAACCGAAACGCTGCGTCACTGCGCTACGAGAAAAAAGAATGCAATATTATTTAGCAGATTTTCTATTTCTTTTAACTACTTACTTTATGATAGTTAAGATTTAGTCTTTGTTCTTTTTTCTTATTGCAAAGCGATCTTGTATTTTTACTCGAATAACTATTTCTAGGCTTTTTCTCCAGATGAAGGATTTCTTTTAGTTTCGTAATAATGGTATTTTATTTCTAGTGGATGCATTTCTGCTTCAGAGGTATCTTCTTCTGGGAGTTTTTCAATAAAATTTCCATTTTCATCAAAATGTTGTAAAAAAGGATCTTCTGCTTCATTATAATCTGGGCGCTCCCATTCATATTTTTCTTTGCGAAGCACTTCAGTTTTAAAAACCAATGCCAATACAAGCCCAACTATAAACCCTGATAGATGTCCTTCCCAAGAAATTTTATTTTCGACTGGAAAAATAAACCAAAACATACTTCCGTAGACAAAAACAGTAACTAAGGAAAGTGCTACTAAGCGTCTATTTTTAGTAAAAACACCTTTAAAAAATATAAAGCTAACTAATACATATATAAGTCCGCTAGCACCTATATGGTAGGCTGGACGACCTATTAACCAGGTGAAAAAACCGCTAAATAAGATTCCTAACACTAATACTTTCCAACTAATCTTATTATAAAAATAAAATAGAGCAGCGCTCAAAAACATTAACGGGAGCGTATTGCTATATAAATGCTCTACGTTACTGTGTATAAAAGGACTACATATAACACCTTTTAAACCACTAAAAGTGCGAGGATAGATACCAAATTCTTTAAAATCATGACCGAAAGTTAGCTCAAACCAATATACAGTCCAGATAGTCAATCCAAAAAACAATGGATAGATAAGCATCCAAAGAGAAAAATCTAAAGAATCGTTTTTTTGCATAGTAAGGCTTCATCAAAATTAACTCCAAACTAAAAGTACTGATAATTTGTCAGAAGAAAGAAAAAACAATCTGGCATAAAATTGAACAATTGAGCAGTATAAATTTTGTAATTTTGAGGCATGAATGAACCTTTAGCAGAACGTATCCGTCCTAAAAACTTAGAGCAATACATAAGTCAAAAACATCTTATTGGAGATGATGGCTCTTTAACGGCTCAAATAAAAAGAGGAACCATCCCGTCCTTAATTTTATGGGGACCTCCAGGGACTGGAAAAACAACATTAGCAAACATTATAGCCAATGAAAGCAAGCGTCCGTTTTACACTTTAAGCGCTATTAACAGTGGGGTTAAAGACATTAGGGAGGTTATTGAAAAGGCAAAGCAAAGCGGTGGACTTTTTACTGCTAAAAATCCTATTTTATTTATTGACGAGATCCATAGATTTAGTAAATCGCAACAAGATTCTCTTTTAGCTGCTGTAGAAAAAGGTTGGATTACCTTGGTTGGTGCTACTACAGAAAATCCGAGTTTTGAGGTTATTCCTGCCCTACTTTCTAGATGTCAGGTTTACATTTTAAATGCCTTTGATAAAAATGATTTAGAAGCATTATTACATCGAGCATTGAAAGAAGATTCTCTTCTTTCAAAAAAAAATATTGAATTAAAAGAAACAGAGGCCTTACTCCGTCTTTCTGGCGGAGACGGGAGAAAACTACTCAATATCTTTGAGCTAGTTATAAATTCTGAAGCTACCGATACCGTTGTTATTACAAACGATTTGGTAATGAAGAAAGTGCAGAAAAACACTGTTTTATATGACAAAACTGGCGAGCAACACTATGATATTATTTCAGCTTTTATAAAATCTATTAGAGGAAGCGACCCAAACGGTGCGGTATATTGGCTTGCCAGAATGATTGAAGGTGGAGAAGATGTTAAATTTATTGCTCGGAGAATGATTATTTCTGCCTCTGAAGATATTGGAAACGCAAATCCTACAGCCCTAGTTATTGCAAACAATACTTTCCAAAGTGTTACTACTATTGGATATCCAGAAGCTCGTATAATTTTAAGTCAGTGTGCTATTTATTTGGCTACTTCCGCAAAAAGCAATGCTTCTTACGAAGCTATTAATAAGGCTATTTCGGTTGTAAAACAAACTGGCGACTTATCGGTGCCGATACATTTACGAAATGCACCTACAAAATTAATGAAAGATTTAGGCTACGGAGAAGACTACAAGTATTCTCACTCCTACCCTAATAATTTTGTACAGCAAGAGTTTCTTCCAAATTCCTTAGAAAACAATACTTTTTATACTCCAGGAAATAATCAAAGAGAAAATGCCTTGAGAGAATTCTTAAAAAACAGATGGTCCGGAAAATACAATTATTAAAACAGACTAAATTTTTATGTAAAGAAGCACAAATTTCTATTTAACTGAAAGTCTATTTGCCACGAATTCACAAATATTTCTCTAATCCCTATCCATAAAATAACTCCTTCAAGAGAAGGCAATGATTTATTCGTGAATTTGTGGCTAAAATTTTAAAAACTATAGTAACTAGAAATATGCTGTACTTACTTTTTGGTATTGCGTTTGTAAGGCTGAGCCAATACAACATTTTATAACACAACACTTGAAAAACAAAGTTCGTTTGCCACGAATTCACAAATGTTTATCTAATCCCTATCTATAAAATAACTCCTTCAAGAGAAGGCAATGATTTATTCGTGAATTTATTGCTAAAATTTTAAAAACTATAATTGCTAGAGATATGTTGTACTTACTTTTGGGTATTGCGTTTGTCAGGCTGAACCAATACAACATTTTATATATAACACAACACTCAAAAAACAAAGTTCGTTTGCCACGAATTCACAAATGTTTCTCTTATACCTATCTATAAAATAACTCCTTCAAGAGAAGGCAGTGATTTATCCGTGAATTTATTGCTGAATTTTTAAAAACTATAATTACTAGGAATATGCTGTACTTACTTTTGGGTATTGTGTTTGTCAGGCTGAGTCAATACAACATTTTATGTATAACACAACACTCGAAAAACAAAGTTCGTTTGCCACGAATTCACAAATGTTTATCTAATCCCTATCTATAAAATAACTCCTTCAAGAGAAGGCAATGATTTATTCGTGAATTTGTGGCTAAAATTTGAAAAACTATAGTAACTAGGGATATGCTGTATTTACTTTTTGGTATTGCGTTTGTAAGGCTGAGCCAATACAACATTTTATATATAACACAACACTCGAAAAACAAAGTTCGTTTGCCACGAATTCACAAATGTTTCTCTTACACTCTGTCTATAAAATAACTCCTTCAAGAGAAAGGAATGATTTATCCGTGAATTTATTGCTAAAATTTTATAAACTATAATTACTAGATGTTGTACTTACTTTTGGGTATTGTGTTTGTCAGGCTGAGTCAATACAACATTTTATGTATAACACAACACTCGAAAAACAAAGTTCGTTTGCCACGAATTCACAAATATTTCTCTTACACTCTGTCTATAAAATAACTCTTTCAAGAGAAGGCAATGATTTATCCGTGAATTTGTGGCTAAAATTTATATTACATAAAACAATTTGCAGAAAGATTAAAACTTAATATTTAAAGTTTCTTGTTTTAGCACATCCCCTTCATAATATTCTGCAATCCACTTTCCATCTTTTTGATAAAGAAATCCGTTCTTATCTTTAATAAGATAATAGTTAGGTTGCGTTGTTTTAGTAATTTTAAAAACAACTTTTGGAGTCATATCTACTAATTGAAATCCTATTGCAGTTGGTTGTGCAAATAAGGTTTTAGCATCTGTGTCTACAGTAGTTGCAGCTACTGGAGTAACTTGCTCTTGAGCCTGATTTACAGTAGAATTCACACTCGAAGAAGCCACCGCCACAGAGGTAGTAGCCGCGGCCGCAGGAACTGTTGCAACTTGAGTTGGCATTTGTACTTGTGTGTTAGCAACAGGCTCATATTTATAATTTAACCCTCTTACAGACACAAAAGCATTTTCTATAGCTTCTTGGTATGCTTTTTCGTAATCCTTTTCTTTACTCTTTCCTTCATCGGATGTATAAACTATAGTTCCTTGGCAATTTTCTAGAGTAACATTAAGTTTTGTGGTAAACAAATTTGAATTATCAAGAATATTTGCTTTTAGTCCCAAACAAGGATTCGCCTGAAGATCGGCTGGCTTTTGATCATCATATATTGCAGTAAAACCTTGTTTTTCGAATAAAAATTTAGTAAATGTATTTACTCGATATTGATTCTCTTCTTTTAAGAAATCAAATTTTTTAGGAACTATTATATATTTATAATTGTTTACATTTTCTTGAGCAGACATAGAAATTGCTATTAAAAACAATCCCAGAAATAATAATTTTTTCATGTGTTTATATTTGTTTTATGTTGTCAAATGAAACATCCCTATCACTTTTCCTTTAGTAAATTATATAGTGGATATTACCTTGAATACGTTAATCTTTAATCGGAAATATATAATTAAATCCAAACTGTAAAGATGCATTATTAGCATCCGCTAAATTATAATATTCCAGCAAATTATCAGCTAGTAAATAGAAGTTAAAGTTAGCAAAATGTGTTGATAATCCAAGTCCGATGTTGGTTTTCGAAAATTTATCAACGGTGTAGGTTGTTTTTACACGTAAAGCACTGCCTAATTTTCTGTAATAAAAGGCTGTAAGCGCAGCTTGAGGGTATCTAGAATGACTTTCAGCAAAAAGCTGCAATCCTACAGAATTTACATAATCGTTTTTCCCTGAAGTACAATTACAGTCATTGCTTCTTCTTTTAGTACCAAAATTATACATAGTAGCGGCATTGAGCTTTACTGGACGCATTGTGGTATATGAATTATAAATTGTATCTCGGGGAAAGGCTGCTTCTATTTCATCAATCAATTCTTGCCAATTATCAGACAAGCCGCCTCCTGTTATAATAGCATCAAATGGTAGGTTTATTCCTTCCAAAGAATAAGCCCCATTTAAGGTGTAGGTTTCCACATCTTTCTTTTGCGCTATATAACCTAAATCTTGAATACTGGCTGTATGTGTCCATTGATCACTCGGTGTATATGTTATCCCAAAATCAACCCCTAAACCTATATTCCCACCGAGCAGCGCTCTGTTTTTTAAAATATTCAAAACATCGGCGGCACCGTCTACATCTTCCTCGCGCAACCCTGAATAACCCGATGTTTGCACCTTTACATCGGAAAGCAAGGTGTGTGTGTAAATATTATTTGTTCCTTCTGAAGTAACAAAGTACCCGCTATTTTTAGTGGAAGAAATATCTATAATTCCTGAATATAATTTCCCTCGTATTCCGTAGCTAAAATATTCATTCACTTTTCTATGAAAACCTATATGGAAAACAGTTAATAATTCTCCTTTAACGTTTAAATGAGATAAATTAAAAGGGCGACCAATATTTGTAGAATTCCCTTCATAAGCCAAAAAAGCGAGGTCTTCTGGCCAATAATTAAATACATTTAACTCTTGATAAACTCCAAAACTCACATAGTTTTTACTAAATAAACCTCCTATTTTAAAACCTACATTTAAAATTTCAACTTGTTCATTTACACGTTGAATATCGTTATTATTTAAACTATACACAGCATTCCGAACTTTGGCATTGAAGTCAACTCCATCATCAGAAAAAAGGTCATAAAGAGAAATCTCACTAGTCCCAACATTTGCATAAATCCCAGACAATGCAGGAATTCCAAAATAGGCTCTATTTTGAATAGTAGCCCCAGGATTCACCATTAAAGACTGCGGAATGTCTGTAAAATTATAAAGTAATTGCTTGTTCTGAGCATTTATAAAAACGCCTAAAAATAATAACAGGTATAGTATTACCTGATTAATCCGCATCTATAGACATAAAAAAGGTTCCAGAAGATTTTAACAATAACTCTCCACTTGAGTTTGGGTCGAGCATAGGAGTTCCAGGCATGAGCATTAACTCAATTCCCATATACGCCATATTTTTTATCTTTTGGATTTCTGTTTCATTATAAGATGTAGTATTTGTTGTTTTTGGTGAATCCACTAAAATTTCTATTTCGTCCAATTCATTGTATGCATTATCATACAACACAATTTTAGCATTAAAAATACGCGGAATAGAATTTAAAAACTCAAAATCAAATGTAGCTTCCTTTAAGTTTTCCTCTAAAAAAGGCTTTGAGAATATTTCTAATTTGGTAGTGTCTTGAACACTATATGGATTTACATCATTGTTAGGTATAAACCCAACTTGTGAAGCCTGCAAATCAAAATAAAGTAAACTTACGTCTACAACAGGTTCTATTTTTAGAGTTTCAGCCTGATCAAAATCTACATCCTTAACACAAGAAAGCATAAAAAAGCTACTGAGGATAAATAAAAAATAAGGGCTATATTTTTTGGTTAGTAGTAGCATTTAATTAAAACGAAATAAACAAGAAACTATTGCCCTTTAAAGATAGTTTTTTATTTGCTTTAATTTGTTAATTTTATGAGACTTAACTTTTACATAATCTTCTTTTGGAGTATAAAAAAGAGTATGCATTCCTATATTTTTAGCTCCTAAAATATCTGCTTCATAACTATCGCCAATCATTACAGAAACTTCGGGCTTTGCATTTGCTTGCTCCAATGCTTTCTCAAATATTATGGCATTAGGCTTTTTTACGCCAGCAGTTTCAGAATCCATAATTACTTGAAAATAATGATCAATTTTAGAATTTTTGAGTTTTTTTAGCTGCACTTCTGCAAACCCGTTAGTTATAATATGTAGTTTATAGTTAGGCTTTAAATAATCTAAGATCTCTATAGTATCTACAAAAAGGTGATTAAATGTTGCTAAGTTTTCAATATAATCGTCGCTGAGTTTATGAATCATCTCCTCATCAACTTTTATATTCAATTGGTCAAAAATTGTTTTTAAACGCTTGTAACGCAAATCTTCTTTGGAGATTTTATCTTCTTGATAAAGTTTCCAAAGTTCAATATTATACGGCACATATAGTTTAAAAAAATCTACGAGGTCGATTTCTAATTTATTTTCAGAAAATATTTTTTTATAAGTAAGTTCAGAATTCTTTTCAAAATCCCATAAGGTGTGATCTAAATCAAAGAAAACATCTGTAATCCCTTCATTCTTCAATATCATTTTTAGCACTCATTTTTAGGTAATTAACATATAATTCTTTCCAGGCATTTCTTTCATTCAGATTTAATACTTCATTAGAAAAAACAATATTAAAATCGCCATCAACTTCTCTAATTCTATTGGAAAGTTCTATTATCTTTTCTTCTACTTGAGAAATATTTTTAAACTTATATAAGGCTGTATACTGAATACAAAATGAATTTATCTGAATAGGTATTTGTTCTTCAAAGCTAATATCGTAAAAATAAAAAGGACTACAAGTACCAGCTCTAAATCCAGTTTTTCCAGTGTATCCCATGGAATAATCCTCATTAAAACCAGCATCCACCATGAGTCTATATGCATCTGGAATATTCAACCTATTAAAGCGTTGACGTACTCTTTTTACTGGTCTGTTAATAAAATTTATAAGTCTTTTTCGCTCTTTTTTTAAAGTTGTCAAATCTGACAACGATTTGTAAGAAGCCATTAAAGAAACAATACTATAATCGGCTACAGATTTTACCAAAGACCGAAACGTAGGGTTGATAACAGATATATTTTTATCGTAGGTAGAATAATCTGCCATTAAAAAGAAAAATATAGCAGGAACTTTATATTTTTTATGAAGTAAGGTTACATCATCAAAGAAATCATATGGATCTCTTCGGAAACGCAAAAGCACCAAATATCTTTCCACTAGCTTTTTTAATCTAAGGTTTACAAGATCCAACAATGTCCCTCCCATTGTTCTTACAAATCCCTTTTTTAAATAGGCATATGCAACAGCAATATCCATTATAGAGGTTTGGTTATAGCTTTTTTTAGGGAAATTAATTTCTGGAAATTTCTCTTGAAGGGCTTCTTTTAATTTCTTAACCCACAAATCTACTACTGGAATTTCTAAAAATCCTTGCTGAAAAGCCAAACTTTCCTCCACCGGAAACCTCCCATGCTCATCTTTTACATGCGGCAAATACTCTTCGTACCTACTTAACAAATAAAAACTCGCTGCAAAAATATCAAATGGAATTGCACACTTGTCATTTGTAGGAAAGAAACTCGGAATTCCATCCCATTTATGGATGTTAATTTCCACGTCAGAGATTCCTTGATCGAATAATAACTCATGACTTTTAATAAAAAATTCGCTTTGTAGTGGTTGTTTTGTATACGTAATCTTAGGCCCTTTGTGGGCTATAAAATCTTCCACTTTGGTTGTGATACTTATATCTATCAACAACATTTTTGTAAAAATGTGCCTCATAATATAAGTCAATCTCGGTGTAACTTTGTAGGTGTAAACTAGTAGCATTTTTATAAAAGTCCTTCGTCTGCAAAGCTAAAGTAAGATTTTTCAGTTACAATAAGATGGTCTAAGAGCTTAATATCCATTCCTGCACCCGCATTTTTTATTTTATTAGTAATTTCTTTATCTGCTTCACTAGCTATTAACGTTCCCGACGGATGATTATGAACCAATATCAAAGCGGTAGCATTAAGTTCCAAAGCTTTTTTAAGAGTGAGCCTCACATCCACTAAAGTTCCAGTAATTCCACCTTTACTTAACTGCAATGTTTGAATTATAGCGTTTGAATTATTTAAATATAAAATCCAGAATTCTTCATGTTGAAGCTCTCCTATTTTGGGTTGCATTAATTCAAAAACATGTTTACTGCTTTTAATCTTTTTAATTTCTTGTACCTCTTCTCCCCTCCTTCTCCTTCCTAATTCCAAACATGCAACAATACTTACAGCTTTGGCCTCTCCTATTCCTTTAAATTTCATAAGCTGATTAACATTTAACCGACCTAATTGATTTAAATTATTAGCTACCGAAGCTAAAATTCTCTTGGACAACTGTACTGCACTCTCATCTCTACTTCCGCTTCCTATTAATATAGCTATCAACTCGGCATCGGATAGTGCTTGCCTTCCTTTAGAGAGCAACTTCTCTCTAGGTCGATCGTCTACACTCCAGTTTTTAATCGAAAAGGAAGAGGGTTTTTCTTTCATGAATTAAATATAGTAAATTATCTCAAAAATGTAACTTATAATGAATAATAATACTATAAACTAAACCACTATGGACTCAAAGTCCATAGGTTTGATATAGCCTGAAAGTCTGTTTTGCCACGAATACACATATGATTTTAAAATGCAAACCAATATATATTCGTGTATTCGTGGCGTATAATAAGTTTTAGAAGCTAAAGCGGATGTACTAAAGCCTTAACTTCTTCTAAATCAAGACCTCCATAATTTCCGCTACTCATTAGCAATAAAGCTGAATTTTCTAATTTCAGATTAAATAAATACTCTTTAAAACTAGCAGGATTTGTGTAGACAATTAAATCTTCTCGGTTAAAAGCCTCTTCAATTTGAGACGCAGAAACTTCTTCTAATTGTTTAATTTTAACAGCTTCTGGGGAGAAAAACACCACTGCTATATCTGCATTATCAAGTGTATTTTTATATTCTTTTAAAAATGTTGCATTTAAGCTACTGTAAGTATGTAACTCTAAACAAGCAACCACTTTTCTCTCTGGAAATTGCTCTCTAACAGCAGTTAAAGTAGCCACAACCTTACTTGGAGCATGGGCAAAATCCTTATAAATAACACTGTCTCCTTTTTCTGCTAATTTATCTAAACGTTTAGATGCTCCTTTAAAACTTGCAATAGCCTCATAAAAATCGTCTTCATCTACCCCCATGTGCTGACAAAGCCATTTGGCTCCTGCCAAATTATTTAAATTATGCCTTCCAAAAACCTCAATCGGCATAGCGCCTTCTGGAGTTTCTAAATAGGTTACACCGTCTTCAACAGTAAACTCTGGAGTAGAATATGGAATTTTTCGAATTTGATTTTCAGAAGCTTCCACTACGTTTACCACCTCAGCGTCTTCTTCATTATAGGTAATACTTCCCCCTTCAACAATTGAATCAACAAAAATTTTAAACTGCTCTACATAATTCTCAAAAGTTGGAAACACATTAATATGGTCCCAAGCAATCCCGCTTAACAACGCTATATTTGGTTGATAAAGATGAAATTTTGGTCGCCTATCTATTGGAGAAGACAAATACTCATCTCCTTCTAATACAATAAAATCATTTTCTTCGGTAAGTTTCACCATGGTATCAAAACCTTCAAGTTGAGCTCCTACCATGTAATCCACATCAATATCATGATAATGCAACACATGCAAAATCATAGAAGTTATAGTGGTTTTTCCGTGACTCCCACCTATTACAACTCGGGTTTTGTATTTACTCTGCTCGTAAATAAATTCTGGATACGAATATATTTTCAATCCCATTTCCTTTGCTTTCTCCAGCTCTGGATTGTCTGCTTTTGCATGCATTCCAAGAATTACAGCATCTAAATCTGCTGTAATTTTTTCTGGAAACCAACCAAAACTTTCTGGACATAAATCTTTAGCCTCCAAACGAGATTTGGAAGGTTCAAAAATAACATCGTCACTTCCAGTTATTTTATATCCTTTGTTATGTAAAGCAAGTGCCAAGTTGTGCATAGCACTTCCACCAATGGCAATGAAATGTATTTTCAATGTAGTAATTTTTAAATCGTATTCAGACTGTAAAGATAAAAGGACAATTTGCTATAGACAAACCTTCAGCAGAATATATTAATTCATTTAAAACCATTAATATCCGAGTAAAAATATAAATCAGCTTAAAAATTACAGGGCTTTAATTTTTTTATTTTCTGAAATAAAATCTTTTGAATTTGGGTTTCGCACTATAGCTTCTTCAATATAATAATTGGCTTTGTCCTTATTTTTTTGGTAACGGTACAGCACAGCCAACCTATAATAAACATCTTCTAACGGAATTATACTTTCTGGGGTATGAAGATTTTTATATACCAACATATGGTCAATTCCAGTTTTTATTTGATACTTATATTGATAAGCAATATCTCCTATTTGATAATGAATATCTTTTCTTCTATAATTTTTATCAGGAAAACTATTTTTTGCCACCACATCCAAAGCTCTTTGATAATAGGTTGTAGCCAATTTTTCATTATTCCGTTCAGCTTCAATAAAGCCTTTAGATAAATAGCCTTCTATAGGAGCAATTGCAGATAATTCTTCAGAATATTGATACGCCTTATTATTACTCCCGCCTAATATTCCTGGAAGCTTAAGGTATAAATCTATAGAAGCCCAACGCACATCAAGGTGCTCTTCATCCAACGCACAAGCAATCTTAAAATGCTCCTTTACATCATCAAGAAGTGTTAACGCTCTTATTTTACTTTCCAAAGAAATCATCCCTAAAACACCGCCATACTTAAAATGGTAGTTGGCATTTTTAGGATCTTTATCAACTAAAATCTTATAATACTTTGCTGCAGCATCCCAATCTTTTTCAATTCCATAGACATCGCCTAAACGCTCTGTTATTTTCGGGTCTGGATTTTTTTGGGAAGCTAAAAGCAATACTTCTTTTGCTTGAGCAATTTTATTAGACTTTATAAAAGAATTTGCCTTCTCCAAACTCGACTGCTGAGCAGAAACAATAAATCCAATCAATAAAAAAAGTAGTCCTAAGGATTTATTGTTAACAATCATTTGTAAGAAATTATTACTGTGGAGGGTAATTAGAAAACACTTTATCTACAACTGCTTTTAGTTTGGCATCACGTATTTCTGGAGTCATTTGTTCAGAAATAGTTCCTTCACTTACTGCTTGCCAAATTAACTCGTCTTCAGTGGCATCTACTATATCAAATATAATTTCTCTATACTGCTCGGCACCACCAACGGGAAGTCCTACAGAAACGCCTCCACCAATATTTCTTCCTGTACCTCCAATCCCAATTCCTACCGAACTATTGCTAGGTTTTGGTCGGGTTGAAGTTTTAATATTGATATAAATATCTGGCGTTGTAGAATACTCAAAACCACGTGTTTGCAATAAACTATCTATATGTCTAAACAGTCGTTTATTATCTAGATCGCTTAAGCCACTTTCCATTTCTGGGTAATAATCGTAGCTTTTATAATTGGAAAAATCTTTTTTCTTATCGTAATCATACGCTACTTGAACGCTTCCACAAGCACACAAGATCAAGCAACAAAAAAATCCTAAAGATTTGAAATACATAGCCTTCTTTTTTGCTAAAATTAAGCAAAAAAAACTTGTATCTAGTCTTCTTCATTTTTATTCAACATAATCCACAATTTATCTTTTAATTGCTGAATCCCTTGTTGAGCTACAGAAGAAATAAACATATAATCTATTTCTTTAAAATTTTTATCGAGTTCTATTTTCATTTCTGCTTTTAACTCATCATCTAACATATCCGATTTTGAAATAGCTACCAAACGTTCCTTATCTAGTAATTCTGGATTGTATTTTTGAAGTTCGTTTAAAAGAATTTCATATTCTTTATAGATATCTTTTGCATCTGCTGGAACCAAGAATAACAAGGTTGAATTCCGCTCAATATGCCTTAAAAAGTAATACCCTAAACCTTTTCCTTCGGAAGCTCCTTCTATAATTCCAGGGATATCTGCCATTACAAAAGTCCTAAAATCTCTATACTGAACAATTCCTAAATTAGGTTTTAGCGTGGTAAACTCATAGTCTGCAATTTTTGGTTTTGCTGAAGTAATTACAGAAAGTAAGGTAGATTTTCCTGCATTTGGAAAACCAACTAAACCAACATCGGCTAATAATTTTAGCTCTAATAAAATTTCTCGCTCTTCTCCAGGCAAGCCCGTCTGAGCATATCGAGGGGTTTGATTGGTAGCCGATTTAAAATGATTATTACCTAAACCACCTTTTCCACCTTTAGCGATGATTCTTTCTTCCCCATCTTCGGTAATTTCAAACAAAACCTCATTAGTTTCGGCATCCTTTACTTGAGTCCCCAGAGGAACTTTCATATAAACGTCTGCTCCATCGGCACCTGTACTGGTTTGTTTACTCCCATGTTCTCCATGCCCTGCTTGGTACACTCTTTTAAATTTAAAATGAAAAAGTGTCCAAAGATTTTTATCTCCCTGAATTATTACATGACCTCCACGACCACCATCTCCACCATCTGGCCCACCATAAGCTACATATTTTTCCCTGCGTAAATGTGCGGATCCCTGCCCACCTTTACCAGATGTCACTCTAATCTTTACATAATCTGTAAAATTCCCTTCTGTCATTTAAATATGTTTTTGTATTGTAAAATTGATTAGCTGTCCAATTTTATACTAAAAATTCTTCACTAAGTTTTTCAAAAAAATACGCTCTCATAATTCTTAAATTCAGAGAGCGCTCACTATATATAAAGCTTAATAAACTCTTTGAAGGAGTTTACATTTTGATGTAATATTATAATACCTCATGACTTATTTAGTCAACCTCGTTTAAACAAACTCAAGGTAGTTACAATCATTAAAGCGTAGCAATAACTTTACTCAAACGCTCTGTAATATCTTCAATAGATCCAATTCCGTTTACACTATGGAATTTATCTTGCTTCTTATAATACTGCATCAAAGGAGCTGTTTTCTCGTTGTATTCGTCAAAACGATTTCTAATTTTACTTTCGTCTTGATCATCACTTCTTCCGCTTACTTTCCCACGTTCTAATAGGCGTTGGATTAAAACTTCATCATCTGCCTCTAACGCTATTGTTGCATCAATTTTCATTTCTTTTTCTTCCAACAAATCGTCTAGAGCTTCTGCCTGTGCATTTGTTCTTGGAAAACCGTCAAAAATAAAACCACTAGCGTCCGGATTTTTCTCTACTTCAGCCTTAAGCATGTTAATAGTTACTTCATCTGGAACCAACTCTCCCTTGTCAATATATGACTTAGCTAGTGTACCTAATTCAGTGCCGTTTTTAATATTAAATCTGAAAACATCGCCGGTAGATATATGCTTTAAATTGTATTTCTCTTTTAAAAAATTAGCTTGTGTACCTTTACCTGCTCCTGGTTTTCCGAACAGTACTAAATTGATCATATTTTATTCTTTTATTTTATATACTTCTGGTAAATTTCTTCCTAATTCGTCATAATCAAGCCCATAACCTACAATAAACTTGTCGGGAATTTCAATCCCAACATAATCAATATTATACTCCCCGCTATATATTTCTGGTTTGTAAAACATAGATGCTATTTTAAACCTCTTTACATTAATTTGAGAAAACATAGAGACCAGTTCTTTTACGGTATTTCCAGTGTCAATAACATCCTCTAAAATAACAACACTTCTTTCCTCTACAGTATCTGGAACATCTAAAAGTGTTTTTACTATTCCTGTAGACGACATCCCTCGGTAAGAACTTAATTTAACAAAAGTAATCTCACAATCTTGGTCGTAATGCTTCATAAAGTCTGAGGCAAACATAAAAGCACCATTTAACACACATATAAAAATAGGTGTCTCATCTTTAAAATCGGCTTTTACCTTTTCCACCATCTTTTTTATGGCAGCATCTATTTCTTCTGCAGAAATAAAAGGTTCAAAATATTTATCGTGAAGCTTAATCAATCTCCTAAAAATTATAAAGTTGCAAAGATACCATTTAGATTTTTGTTTTCCTTTAAATTTAATCGTTTTCAGCAATAATTACACTTTTTTCACAAAAAAATCGCTCTTTTATATAGTTATAACCAAATAGTTAGCATTTAATTGCTTAAAACTTAATTTTTAAAAGCCTCTCAAACAAAAATGTATTCTTACGCTCTAATGAACTACTTCAGGGCAAGCCCATGAGGTATCAGACAAAACAACCTTAATTTATTTAGACACAGCAAATCGGAGAATTAAACCCTCTGTGAGGGATTAATTATGTAGATTTCATATTTAGCCATACTTTTGCAAAATCAAATTTGTATTTACAATTTGTAGCAGAAACATACAGTCAGTTTTAAAAATATAAGAACATGAACTACTTTTCATCAGATTTTAAACTTGGTATTTTAGGCGGTGGACAACTTGGTAAAATGATGCTTTACGAAACAAGAAAGTATGATATCCAAACCCTTGTGCTAGATCCAAGTAATGATGCTCCTTCTAGAATAGCTTGTAATGAATTTTTCCAAGGCGATTTAATGGATTACGACACAGTTTATGAGTTCGGAAAAAAAGTAGATGTTTTAACTTTTGAAATTGAAAATGTAAACGTTGACGCACTAGCACAATTAGAAAAAGAAGGAAAAACTGTTTTTCCTTCTGCTAAAACATTAAAAACCATCAATAATAAAGCTACACAAAAGCTGTTTTATGTTGATCACCAAATTCCAACAGCCGATTTTAAACGCTTTGCTTATCCTGATGAAATACTAAATGCCGTTAAAAACGAATCTCTAGCCTTTCCTTTTGTATGGAAAAGCGCTCGTTTTGGTTATGATGGTCAGGGTGTAAAAGTAATTAGAACTTATTCTGATTTGGAAGGTTTACCAGAGGGTGAGTGTATTGCTGAAAAAATGATTCCTTTTAAAAATGAATTGGCAGTAATTGTGGCACGTGATAGCAAAGGGAATGTAAAAACATATCCAGTAGTAGAAATGGAGTTTCATCCAGAAGCCAACCAAGTGGAATATGTAATTTGTCCAGCTCGTATTAGTGAAGAAGTTGCAAAAAAAGCACAACTTATTGCTTTAAAAGTTTCTAAAGCTTATGAACATGTGGGACTTTTGGCTGTTGAAATGTTTCAAACAGAAAACGATGAAATCTTAGTAAATGAAGTAGCTCCACGCCCTCATAACAGTGGACATTACAGTATTGAAGCCAGCTATACCAATCAATTTGAACAACAAATTCGTGCTATTTTAGGACTTCCATTGGGCAACACAGAAAGTAAGGTAGCAGGTATTATGGTTAATTTGGTAGGGGATGAAAACTATACTGGTTCTGTTGTATACAAAAACATTGAAAAAATTATGGCAATGGAAGGGGTTACACCACATATTTACGGAAAACGAGAAACACGTCCGTTTAGAAAAATGGGACACGTAACTATTGTAAATAAAGATATAGCCAAAGCTAGAGAAATAGCAGAACAGGTAAAGAAAAGTATTAGGGTTATTGCTGAATAAAATTATTTTAGACGATAGGCAGTAGGCAATAGGCAATAGGCAATAGGCAATAGGCAATAGGCAATAGGCAATAGGCAATTTATAATTTTAAATTAAGAATACAAATTTTAAAAAATGGCAAAAGTAGCAGTTATCATGGGGAGCACGAGTGACCTCCCAGTAATGCAAGACGCAATAGATGTTTTAAAAGAATTAGGAATTGAAGTAACGGTAGATATAGTTTCTGCACACCGCACGCCAGAAAAAATGTACGACTTCGGTAAGAATGCTCATAAAAATGGGATTTCTGTAATTATTGCTGGTGCTGGTGGTGCTGCGCATTTACCAGGAATGGTAGCTTCGCTATCTCCGCTTCCTGTAATTGGGGTTCCTGTAAAAAGTAGTAACTCTATCGACGGATGGGATTCTGTGCTTTCTATACTTCAAATGCCTGGAGGCGTTCCTGTTGCCACTGTAGCGCTTAATGGAGCTAAAAATGCTGGTATTCTAGCCGCTCAAATTATAGGCTCTGCAGACCTTTCTGTTCAAAACAACATAGTAGCCTACAAAGAATCTTTAAAAGAGAAAGTTATAAAAGGTGCAGAAGAAATAAAAAAATAGGCTCTGAGGGTAAGCCTATTTTTTTTTAAAAATCCAATACATTACTGTTTAGGGGATTTACACAGCGTATTAAAAGTAGGTTTGGTGTGTATCTTATATTATTATTTTAACTTTAAATTCCTCTTCAACAACCTCACCTACGAAGCTGTATTTCTTATGGTTTTTTTATTTGAAAAAAGTTTCACTAAAATCGATTATGTCTTAATTAATACGTTGTAATGATGAAAATGGATAAAAAGAGGATTTTAGTAATACTTTTTTTTTAAACTGCTAATTTTATAATATTTAGTCTTTTTTCTTATAGCGAAGTGGTCTTGTATTTTTACTCGGATATTCAGATTTATAACTTAGTTCCCTTGAAGAGAGAGTCCTACAAAACAACTTTAATTACTTTTAAAGTATTCAAAATTTTATATTTTGTTGTTTTAAAAAATGTTAATCATTCTTTAAGCGACCTCTCTATTTTAGAGAAAGTTTATTACTTTGTAAATAAAAGAACCTCGGTGCAAGCACATGGGGGTATTCAAACAGAACAAATTTAACCCATTTCGAGGTAGAGTACATTGGTTAACTCTGGACGGACTTTGGGAAAATAAAAATCCTCTATGAGGAATTCAATTATCTTATAAAAATTAGAACATGGCAAATTTGCTTAATCATACATTTACAACGCCTTATCAAACGGCTCCTTTTTCAGCAATAAAAAACGAAGATTTTCTTCCTGCAATTCAAGAAGAGATTAAAAAAACAAAATCCGAAATTGATGAGATTACATCAAATTCGGAAACTCCTACTTTTGAAAATACTATTGAAGCTCTTGAATTTTCGGGAGCTCAATTAGATAGAGTTACTTCCATCTTTTTTAACTTGAACAGCGCCGAAACCAATGAGGAAATTCAGAAATTAGCACAAGAAATCTCTCCTCTTTTATCGGAATTTGGAAATGACATCCGTTTAAACGAACAACTTTTTAAAAGAGTAAAAGCGGTTTGGGAAGCTCGTAAAGAACTTACGCTTTCTAAAGAACAGCAAATGCTTTTGGAAAAAACGTATAAAGGTTTTTCTAGAAATGGAGCAAATCTCCCTGAAGAAAAGAAATCCATTTTAAGAGATATCGATAAGAAATTATCCCAACTAAGTCTAAAATTTGGCGAAAATGTACTAGCAGAAACCAATGCTTTTGAACTTCATATTACTAATGAAGAAGAATTAAAAGGACTTCCAGAAAGTACGTTGGAAGCAGCTGCCGACGAAGCTAAATCTCGCAATAAAGATGGATGGGTTTTTACACTCAATTACCCTAGCTATATTCCTTTAATGACGTATGCTGAAAACAGAGAACTCCGCAAAAAAATGTCGTTAGCATTTGGAAGCAAAGCATTTCAAGGGAACGAGTATGACAACCGAGAAAATGTAAAACAAATTGTTCGATTAAGACAGCAAAGAGCAGCATTATTAGGTTATAAAACCCATGCGCATTTTATTTTGGAAGAACGCATGGCAAAATCTCCAGAAAAAGTAACTACTTTTTTAGAAGAGCTTTTAGAAAAAGCAAAGCCTGCGGCGCAACGAGAATTTAAACAATTAGAAAACTTTGCCAAAGAAGAAAACGGACTTGAAAAGCTCGAAAAATGGGACGGGGCTTTTTATACAGAAAAGCTAAAACAAAAGCTTTTTAATTTAGATGATGAAAAACTCAAGCCTTATTTTAAATTAGAAAATGTTATTGATGGTGTTTTTACGGTTGCTGAAAAATTATATGGTCTTCAATTTGAAGAAACTAAGGAAGTAGACACCTATCATAAAGACGTAAAAACGTACAAAGTTTTAGACGAAAACGGCGAATTAACCGCTATTTTTTATGCGGATTTCCACCCACGTCCTGGAAAAAGAAATGGCGCTTGGATGACCGTTTATAAATCGCAATGGAAGAAAAATAACGACAACTCTCGTCCTCATATTTCTATTGTTTGCAATTTTACTAAACCTACCACTTCTAAACCTTCATTACTTACTTTTAACGAAGTAACTACATTATTTCATGAATTTGGACACGCCTTACATGGAATGCTAGCAAATACCACCTATCCTAGCCTAAGTGGAACTAGTGTTTATTGGGATTTTGTAGAACTTCCTAGCCAAGTTTTAGAAAACTGGTGTTATGAAAAAGAGGCTTTAGAAATTTTTGCAAGACATTACCAAACTAATGAGGTTATTCCAATGGAATTTGTTACAAAAATAAAGGAATCGGCTACTTTTATGGAAGGAATGCAAACGCTACGCCAATTAAGTTTTGGAATGCTAGACATGAGTTGGCACGGTATTGACCCAAGTACTATTGAAGATGTAAAGGCGCATGAAAGTAAGGTTTTTGAAGCAACGAGTTTATATCCAGAAACTCCAGAAACATGTATGAGTACAGCTTTTTCACACATCTTTCAAGGTGGTTATTCTGCAGGGTATTACAGCTACAAATGGGCAGAAGTTTTAGATGCCGATGCTTTTGAGTTTTTTAAAGAAAAAGGTATTTTTAGCAAAGAAGTAGCTCAGAAATTTAAAGAAAATGTACTTTCTCAAGGAGGGACAGAAAACCCAATGGAGTTGTACAAACGTTTTAGAGGAAAAGAGCCACAACCAGAAGCTTTATTACGTAGAGCAGGATTGATTGAGAAAAAATAAAGCCCCTCATTGAGGGATTTTATTATGAGCATAGCCTGTGTTTAGCTTAGCTAAAAATCACTTCCACATGAGTGGATCAATAAAGCAAAGGTGTTAAAAGGTTCTGATTTCTCACATAACTATATAAGATATTAAAAATCAATTATTTATCATAGAATAATTCGCATGAAACTACAAACACAAATTCCATTAAAACCACTAGAAAACTCAATAGATTATAATGCTAAAGTGTTTTTAATGGGATCTTGTTTTGTAGAGAATATTGGAAAAAAATTTTCGTATTATAAATTTCAATCGCTTGTCAATTCATTTGGAATTATTTTTCATCCAAAAGCGATTGAAAATTTAATTTCCAGAATAATTCAGCAAAAAAAGTTCACCAAAGAAGATGTTTTCTTTTTAAATGAACGCTGGCACTGTTTTGAAGTTCATTCAGTATTGAGTAATCCATCCGAAGAAATATTTTTAAACAAGCTCAATGAAATTCTAGAAGAGTCATTTTCTTTTTTAAAAACAGCCTCTCATATAGTTTTTACTTTGGGTACTGCTTGGGGTTATGAGAATAAAGAAAGTGCTAATTTAGTTGCTAACTGCCATAAGGTACCGCAAAAAAACTTTAATAAAGTACTTTTTAATGCAATTGAGATTGAAGCATCTCTTAAAGTAATTACCCGTTTAATAAAAGAAATCAACCCTAAAGCTGCTATACTATTTACGGTTTCTCCAGTGAGACACCTTAAAGACGGTTTTATAGAAAATCAACGTAGTAAAGCGCATTTAATAACTGCAGTTCACCAAATTATAGAAAAGGATACTTCCATTTCTTACTTTCCTTCTTACGAAATTATGATGGATGAATTACGAGATTATCGTTTTTATGCAGAAGACATGATACATCCTAACAAAACGGCCATAAATTACATTTGGGAAAAGTTTAAAGAAACAGCCGTTGCTTCTTCTTGTACAAATACGATGAAGGAGGTTGAAAAAATTCAAAGCGGATTATCACATCGTCCTTTCAATACGGAAAGTGATGAATTTAAAAAATTTCAAGAAAAACTTCAGCAGAAAATTGTGTATCTTTCAGAAAAACATCCACATATAACATTCTAACATGCGAAAAGTTCTTTTCGGAATCATCATCACTTTACTTATTTTATGGACGTATCAATTGTACAAACGCTATGATGAACGTTCTAAATACCTAAAAGAAAATACCGCTTTAATTCAGCAAGAAATAAAAAATGTTAGCAAATTAATTGTTACTGAAGGACACTTTTCACAAGTATATAATTACAAACAATCAGAAAAAATATTTGCTAATTTATTAACTACCGAAAAAAAGGCATTGGTAGTAGTAAATGCAGAAGTAACTGTTGCTTACGACCTCAGTAAAATAAATTTTGATGTAGATGAAGAACATCAAACTCTTTATATTACCGACATCCCAGCTCCTGAAATTAAAATTTTCCCCGACTTAAAATACTACGATATTTCTGGAGATTATTTGAATCCGTTTAACGCAAACGATTTTAATAAAATAAAAGATGAAGTCCATATTGCCATTGGAAAAAGAATTGATAATTCTAACCTAAAAGAAAATGCTGAAAACAGATTAATTAGCGAATTATCTCGCTTCTATGTTCTCACAAATTCTTTAGGATGGAAATTGGTTTACAATAAACAAACAATTACAGAACCTCAACAAATTAACTCCCTCGAGATAAATTCACAAAGAATTGAAAATTAATTTTTGATTCTTTCCTTCACCCAATTCAAAAATTCGTTTTTAAAATCTTTTACATCCCAAGATTTTCCTTTAGCCATATCATTACTCTTTTCTACAACCGAATTATTTTCGGTTTTCTGATAATGAATACTAATTTTTCCGTCAGAAGAGGTACTCCAGTAGGTTTCTTTGTATAAAATCATGCCGTTATCTCCAATTTTAACAATTCGGGCACTATAATTACCTCCTCCAGTTTTAGAAGTATAAATAGCCGACTTATTATCTTTATCAATTAAAATATACGGTGCCATTGAAGGACCTGTAAAAGCTTCATTTTTGACAAAAGTATTCGACTCAGGATTGTACAAATAAACAGCATACGTAGCATTTCTATTTAAATCAAACCCTTCTGGAAAACTCAAATCTGTATACCCATCAAAGTTTATATCGAAATCGGAAACCTTATAATCTTGCTCAGATAAATCGCCAATATTAATTGGCTTTTTAATAGGCGAAAGAGGAGCTTCAAAAACAAAAGTAGTATCTTCAACCTTTATCAATTCCTTCTTTGACACAGAAACTTCAATAGTAGTTGGATTGGCATTTGTTTTTCGCGTATACCGGACCGAATATCGCCATTTAGTATCCATTTTATTAATAGAAAAAGGCTTACTATAAACAAAAAATGTAGTATCTATTAAAGACCTATAATACTGAGGATAGGTGTTTTCAAGGTTAAAAGAATCTATTGCTTTTAGCGTAAATTTAAAGTCCTTATTATAATGATATTGCTTAATTATTGAATCTATGTTATATGCCACTACATGCTTAGAATTTTTGTCTTGTTTTTCTGAAACTTCAAAAGTTTTAAAAACCGAATCATTGACAAATGCACTAGAATATTTGGTAGTTTTATCTATAGATTCACTTTTTCCACTAAGCGTAATATTAGTTAATACACTTACAGTATCTTGAATAATTAATTTTTCGAGCACACTAGTACTGTCCACAAAATAATAGGTGTTTAAAGCAGTAGCATCTTGTATATCTAACAACCCATTTGAACGATAAATTCTAGCGCCGCTAGCCAAGGTATCTAAAATAGAATCTCCTTTAATTAACCTATCTTTTCTAATGGTAAAAAACTTATTCTTATTCTCTACAGTATATTTAAATTCTTTTTTTGGTAACAAATCGTAGTAAAAATTTGCGGTGCGTGTTGCTTTTCTTATAGAAATTGGGGTGTCTCCAAAATCAATATCGTAGGCACTAAAATTAGCATTTGTTACACTGTGTGTGTATATTTTATAACGATTCTTAGAAGATTTATCTATTCTAAAAACATTTCCATCAATTCGAGAAGTAATTGTTTTATTATCCTTAATAATAGCAGTTTGTTTAAACTCTTGTAATTTTCCTAAATGTTTTACTTTTCCGTAGAGATTCATCACTATAAAAGCAGAATCTTTTGGTCTTTTTATTTTTGCCAGATAGTAAATAGAGTCTTCTGTTGAGAGTTGGTTATTCTTAGCTCTCAACATATCTTTAACCCGCTGCTCATCTGTAATTACTCGTTCTTTCTTTTGAAGAAGTCTTAGAGAATCGGCTTCTGTAGCCAGTCTAGTTTTATGAGTGTCATCATTTTTACATGCTACATTAGCCAAAATGAAACCGATAATAAATAAGTATTTTTTCAAACTGAATAAGTAATTGAATTTGGATAAAAATATAAAATCTTTTTAAAGCGACCTATTTCACCAATGCATCGTTTACTAATGAAATCCCATCGTCTATTAAATGCCCTACTGTAGGTCGGTTTCTTTTTACCGACTCGAGATGATTCAGAATTTCCTCAGAAAAATCATCATCTCCATTATTTTTTGCAAGTTCATAAAGCTCAACAGACAACAACCAGTCCTCTGGATAAAATTCTTGTAATTGCTCAAAAACCTTATGTCTTGAAATCGTTTTATTTTCCCCTTCCCTATATTCGCGCACTTGTAAATATAACGTTTCAAGCATCTTGGTATTATTATTTTTTTGCTTTTTTGTTTCTTCAGAATGGCTATGTGTTATTAAATCAAAACTATTTACATCTGCGGGGCCATTATAAGCGGAGATTGCTTCTTTCCCAACAGCAAGATTATAAATACCTTGTGAAGGTTCAAATAAAACTTCGCCTTTATGTTTTACAGTACAATTATCAAAACTAATAAGTATAATTTTACCCATTAAATTCCGAGTTCCAGTAATAATAGTTCCAGAAACAGTTACACCGCCTTCAAACTCCAAATCCACTTGATGTCCTTCATAAATATTATACGCCTTTAAATCTCTAGGGCTCATATCTTCAATAGCTAGGTTTATCCCCTTAAGTTTTCCTAACGGACTCCCAAATCCTTGTTGATACTTTTCTATTCCGTGCCCAACCAATTCTTTGTCTCTGTAAGAAAGCGCTGTCTCTTTTTCTGTTTGAAAATAAATAGGCTTCCCTTCAAACTCGATTACATTTGAAAAAGTTCCTGAAATCTGAATTCCAGTACTTAATTCCACCGTTCCTAAAGCGTTAGAATTTATTAGTTTTAGCATCCCTTTCAAGCCTCCTTTTCGGAGCGCCATTGTATTAGCAAATTCTTCCAAAATCAAACTTAGATATGCAAAATCTGGAGTAATATAAAGCTGCGGTTGTGGTTTTGTAATATCAAAATCTTGGTATGCCGCCTGCATATTATATGGTACTTTTTTTACAGCATCCGTCATACACCACTTACTTTCTCCAATAGAAGACAATAAACCAGCACCATAAATTTTTGGATTATCAAATGTTCCAATTAAACCATACTCAACCGTCCACCAATGTAAATTTCTGATTAAAGACATTTCACTAGGCTCTCCCATATTCTGCTGCAAATCTTCCACTCGCTTTTCAGCTTTTTCAATTTCGGAAGCAGTAGTTCCATCGGCTTCTTTTATAATAGAAAGATGGCGTATAGCCTCATACATTTCATAATCTTTTGCACTAGAAATTGCTTTACATCCAATCTCTCCAAAACGTCTTAAATACTCTGCATACTCTGGATTTGCAATAATAGGTGCATGTCCTGCCCCTTCATGAATAATATCTGGTGCAGGGGTGTATTCTATATTTTCAAGCTGTCTAATATCCGAAGCTATTACTAACACATTATAAGCTTGGAACTCCATAAAAGCATTTGGAGGGATAAAACCATCTACTGCAACGGCTGCCCATCCTATGTCTTTCAATATTCTATTCATTCCATACATACTTGGAATTCGATCGATAGAAATCCCTGTTTTTTGCAAACCTTCTGTATATGATTTATGCGCAACCTTACTTAAATAATTCACATTCTTACGCATCACATAACGCCACACCGCTTGATTTATAGAAGTGTAATCGTTATAGTTCTGAGGCTTTATAAATTGCTTTAAATGTTTTGGTAAACGATCTAATAATGGATTGCTTTTATAACCGGTTTGCATATGCTTTGTTTTAGATTTTTAAAAATACAAAACCTTACGAAAACGTTGTCTTAAAATGAACACAAAGATATTTTTCAACTTATATAATGCTATTAGACTTAAAATTAGTTTGTTAAAAAAAATTCTCAACCTAATCTAAAAATTATTACATTTATCAAACTTTACCAAAATTTATAAAATGAAAGCTAATAAAAGAACAAAACTTATTTTTAACACTGTATTTATTTACGTTTTTATTTCTATATTTCTTATAAGTTGTAAAAAAGAAACTTCAGTAGAAAAAATAGAAAGTACTAAAAGTCCTAATGTTGTAATTATTTATATGGACGATTTAGGATATGGAGACGTTAGTTTTAATGGCGCTTCAACTATACACACTCCAAACATGGATAAACTTGCTAATAATGGAGTTATATTTACCAATGGATATGCTGCTGCTTCAACATGTACCCCAAGTAGGTATTCTTTATTAACAGGAGTATATCCTTGGCGAGAAAAAGATGCTAAAATATTACCAGGAACAGCGCCATTACTTATAAAACCAAATCAAGTTACACTTCCTAAAATACTTAAAAGTAAAGGATATCATACAGGAATTGTAGGGAAATGGCATCTAGGATTAGGCACAGGAATTATAGATTGGAATGAAACAATAAAACCCAGCCCTAATGAAGTTGGCTTTGATTATTCTTATATAATGGCAGCAACTCAAGATAGAGTTCCTACTGTTTATATAAAAAACGGAGATGTAGTTGGACTAGAGAAAGAAGACCCGATTGAAGTTAGTTATGAACAAAACTTTGATGGGGAACCAACAGGAAAAGAAAATCCGGAATTGACAAAAATGAAATGGCACCATGGACATAATAATAGTATTGTAAATGGAATTCCTAGAATCGGTTTTATGAAAGGTGGTGAAAAAGCCAAATGGATTGATGAAGATATGGCTGATAATTTTTTAAATGAAGCTAAAAATTACGTAAAAGAACATAAAGAAAAACCCTTTTTTCTATACTACGCACTGCAACAACCTCATGTTCCAAGAACTCCAAATAAACGCTTTGTAGAAAAATCTGGAATGGGACCAAGAGGAGATGTTATCCTTGAAGCGGATTGGTGTGTGGGAGAATTTGTAAAAACCCTTGAAGAACAAGGAATATTAGAAAACACTCTTATTATTTTTTCTAGTGATAATGGCCCTGTTATAAATGATGGTTATTATGATGAAGCAGAAGAAAAAATTGGAAATCATAACGTAACAGCAGGATTAAGAGGAGGAAAATATAGCCTTTATGAAGCTGGAACTAGAGTCCCATTTTTTACATATTGGAAAGGAACAATAAAACCTGGAGTTTCTGACGCAATAGTAAGTCAGATTGATATTTTTTCTTCGATTGCTAAGTTGATTGGAAGCAGTGAAAAAACCAATGATAGTGTAGACTTATTAGCTGAATTTTTAGGAAACTCAGAAGTAGGAAGAGAAGACATCATACTTCAAGGGTCTTATGGAACTTTTATAAGAGAAAATGAATGGGTAATGATTCCAAAAAATGACACAGCGCCCTCTTTTATAGAAACCGTAAAAATTGAAACTGGAATTTCTAAAGAAGATCAATTATATAACTTAAAAGAAGATTTCGGTCAGCAAGAAAACGTAGCTAGCAAATATCCAGAAAAATTAAAGGAATTAAAGGAGAAGTATGAATTGATCCGATATAATTAATCTAAAAAAATAATCACCAAAAAAAACTGAGTCAGTCTCAAAATTGTGAGGCTAACTCAGTTTAAAATATTTTATAAGTACTATTTTATTGTCCGTTTTGAACTACAGCTACTTGTGTAGAAACTGGAGGGAACTGTTCTAAAATTTCTTTAACAAATTCGGTTATACGTTCCTCTTTTTTAGCTAGATTTCCATTGGTAACCAAATAACCAGTTCCTTTACCTTGCCAAACTAATTCTTTTTTACCAGCATCAATTAAGTCAATATAAAGTGAGCCTTCGGTTTCCGTAGACACAGAATTGTAACCGCCACCCCAATATGGGTAACCGTAATAACCCCAACCCCAACCAACGTTATTATAAACACTAACACGATCCACTTCTTTAGTAAAAATACTTACTAAAATATCTGGATTCTCAGACAATCTATAGCCTCTATTCTGTAGTTCGTATTGTATTGAGCGTAAGATTCTTTTCTTATCAAGATCAGAAATTTCTGCTTTATCAATACCAGGTTTATAAAACGCAAAAGTTTTATACTTACTAAAATCTACGTGTCGGTCGTAATCTGTTGCAACACTTACACTAGAGCAAGCGCTCATAAGGAGTGTAACAAGCAACATTCCAGAAAGGAGTTTTATTGTTCTCATGGTTTATTTTTTTATTGTTTTTAATTGCCACATAAAACATCCAAATAATTAGCCTCCTAAGCGACTTAAATTAAATATGAATGTTTCATTTTATTTCACTTTAAAGTTCTTCGTTTATTTAAAAATTTCATCTAAAACTAGATAAAAAAGGTATTCTAATTACTATAGCAAATCTTCATCTACAAAATTTGGAAGTGTTACTTTTAAATTAGGCTCAGCATTCATTGCTCGTTTTATTGCAAAAACAGCTTCTTCATTTCTTGCCCAGCTTCTTCTAGCTATTCCATTATTTACATCCCAAAATAACATAGATTGTAAACGTTTATCTGCTTCTATAGTACCATCAAGAATCATACCAAAACCTCCATTTATAACTTCTCCCCATCCAACGCCACCACCGTTATGAATACTCACCCAGCTGGCACCTCTAAAACTATCACCAATTACATTATGAATAGCCATGTCTGCTGTAAAACTAGAACCATCATATATATTAGAGGTTTCTCTGTATGGAGAATCCGTTCCACTAACATCGTGATGATCTCTCCCTAAAATTACAAAACCTATTTCATTATTTGCTATTGCCTTGTTAAAAGCTTTGGCAATTTCTATTCTTCCTTCTGCATCTGCATATAAAATACGTGCTTGAGAACCAACTACAAGCTTATTTTCTTGAGCAGATTTAATCCATTTTATATTATCCTCTAATTGTTTCTGAATTTCCTTTGGAGCTGTTGCTTTTATACGCTCCAGTACTTGACAAGCTATAGCATCTGTCTTTTTTAAATCTTGAGGATCTCCACTAGCACACACCCATCTAAAAGGACCAAAACCATAATCAAAACACATAGGCCCCATAATATCTTGCACATAACTTGGGTATTTAAAATCGATATTATTTTTTGCCATCACCGCTGCACCTGCACGTGAAGCCTCTAATAAAAAAGCATTCCCATAATCAAAAAAATACGTTCCTTTTTCTGCATGTCTGTTTATAGCTGCTGCATGTCGGCATAAACTTTCTTGAACTTTAGCTTTAAAGGTTTCGGCATCATTTGCCATTAAGGATTGCGATTCTTCAAGAGATAATCCCACAGGATAATACCCTCCAGCCCATGGATTGTGTAAAGAAGTTTGATCGGAACCTAAATCAATATAAATATTTTCTTTATCAAATTTCTCCCAAACATCTACTACATTTCCTTGATAAGCTATGGAAACAGTTTGTTTTTGGACCTGTGCTTCCTTTACTCTTTTTGTTAATTCATCTAAATCAGAAATCACTTCATCTACCCATCCTTGAGAATGCCTTGTCTCTGTTGCCTTCGGATTTACCTCTGCACAAACAGTTATACATCCTGCAATATTTCCTGCTTTTGGCTGAGCTCCACTCATTCCTCCCAAGCCAGAAGTTACAAAAACACCTCCCTTAGGGTCTTTCTTAATTTTTCTAAATCCGTTTAAAACCGTAATTGTTGTTCCATGAACAATTCCTTGCGGACCAATATACATATAACTTCCAGCAGTCATTTGTCCATATTGAGTAACTCCAAGCGCGTTAAATTTCTCCCAATCGTCTTGTGCTGAATAGTTTGGAATCATCATCCCGTTTGTTACCACCACTCTTGGCGCATTTTTATGTGACGGAAATAACCCCATTGGGTGCCCACTATACATTACCAAGGTTTGCTCATCATTCATTTCGGCCAAATACTTCATCGTTAATCGGTATTGTGCCCAATTTTGAAAAACAGCTCCATTCCCTCCATAAGTAATCAACTCATGCGGATGCTGCGCCACTTTTGGATCAAGATTATTCATAATCATCAACATAATTGCAGCAGCATGTTTTGACTTTGCTGGATATTGATCAATAGGCCGTGCATACATTTTATAATCTGGACGAAGTCGATACATGTAAATACGACCGTAAGTTTCTAACTCTTCTTTAAATTCTGGAAGTAATTCTGCATGAAACTTCTTATCAAAATATCGTAATGCATTTTTAAGTGCTAATTTCTTTTCTTCTGAAGTTAAAATATTCTTTCGCTTTGGAGCATGATTCACATTTTTATCATATTCCTTTTTAACAGGAAGCACCTCTGGAATCCCAACTAAAATTTCGTTTTCAAAAGTATTTTGGGTATCAATCATCAATCTATTTTTTATAAAATTGAAATTTTCAATTCGTTATCTTCTATTCTTTTTAAAACCATACGGACAATGCCTACATCCATTCTCACAACAATATCCTCTCTTTAAATGATATTGTTCTGTAAAAACCCGATAGCCCTCAGGCGACAAATAATAATCGCCTTCTTCAGGCTTTAAAATTTTTTTCATCTATTGTACTATTCTCAAAAAAAGTTATAAAAATTATGCTTTTCTTAAATTAAGATTAAAAATAACCGTTATAAATTTTTATAACAGCAAATCCTATTATCTTTACAAAGATAACAGAAAACTACAGCTCTACTAAAAGCTGCTTTATGATTCTAATTTTTAAATACATTTTTCCTAAAAGATATGTTGGCCTTACACTTTGGCCTGTAATTATCTTAAAAGAAAATAGACTAAAAGAAGACGATGTGCTTATTAACCATGAGCGAATTCACCTAAAGCAACAATTAGAATTATTTATTCTCCCTTTTTACATTTGGTATCTAATAGAATGGCTTATTGGCGTAATGCGATTTAGAAATTTTAATGAAGCTTACAGAAATATAAGTTTTGAAAAAGAAGCCTATCAAAATGAGCGAAACTTAAATTACATAAAAGAGCGACCATTTTGGGGCTTTTTAAGCTACCTATTTTAAACGTTCCTCTTATCTTTGAATTCTATAAAGAGAGATAGTTTTGTACAACCAAGAAATTGTTCTAGAAGAAACAAAAAATGCCAACGTTCAACTTTTCATCAAACGTGAAGATTTAATCCATCCGTTTATTTCTGGAAACAAGTTTAGGAAATTAAAATACAATATTGCAGAAGCCAAAAGACTAAATCATGATACTTTATTAACTTTTGGAGGCGCCTATTCCAACCATATTGCTGCTACTGCATATGCTGGTTTTGAAAACAATCTAAAAACAATTGGAGTTATTAGAGGGGAAGAACTTTTAGATAAAGTTGAAGAAAATCCTACACTTTCTTTTGCCAAAAAACACGGAATGTCTTTCAAGTTTGTAAGTCGATCCGACTACAGAAGGAAAGAGGAACCTGCTTTTATAGCATCTTTAAAAAACACCTACCACAATTCATTCATAATTCCAGAAGGAGGCACCAATGAACTTGCTGTTAAAGGTTGTGAAGAAATTTTGGAAAAAGAAGATTTTGATTTTGATTTCATTTGTGTAGCTGTAGGCACAGGAGGCACTATTTCAGGACTCATAAATTGTTCACAACTCCGTCAACAAGTTTTAGGGTTTCCCGCTTTGAAAGGCAATTTTTTACAAACAGAAATTTGTAAATTTGCACATCAAGTTAATTGGAATTTACATACAGATTATCATTTTGGCGGGTACGCAAAAGCTGACAAAGAATTAGTAAATTTCTTAAATTGCTTTAAAGAAAAAACAGACATTCCTTTAGACCCAGTTTACACTGGAAAAATGATGTTTGGAATACTAGACTTGATAAAAAAAGGTTATTTTAAAGAGAATACAAAAATTTTAGCGATTCATACCGGAGGTCTACAAGGTATTTCTGGAATGAATATTCGCTTAAAACAAAAGAATTTACCCCTTATAAAATGATTATAAAACGGCTTATTTATACTTTTCTTATACTACTTTTAGTAAGTTGTGGCGCTAAAAAAAAGGCTTCTTCGTCTAAAAAAAATTCTAGAAAGTATCCTACTACAAATACACGGACTACGCATAACAAAAATGATATTGAAACAAACAATAATAGAACTACCGAAACTTTAGAATCTACTTCCAGAACTACAGTTTATACAGCTACTGTAGAGGAATATATTGATGTTTTTAGTCCGATTGCTGAACGCCAAATGCAAAGTCACGGAATTCCAGCTAGTATAATTTTAGCGCAAGGAATTTTAGAAAGTGGCGCAGGAAAAGGAGAATTGGTTAGAAAAGCAAATAATCATTTTGGGATAAAATGCCATACTGGATGGACTGGAGAAAGAGCGTACCATGATGATGATGCCAAAGGCGAATGTTTTAGAAAATATAGATACCCAGAACTTTCCTATGAAGACCATTCGGAATTCCTAACCACCAGAAGTAGGTATGCTTTTTTATTCGATTTAGATAAAGACGATTACCGTGGATGGGCAAAAGGACTTAGAAGTGCAGGTTATGCAACCGATAGACGGTATCCAGATAAATTAATAAGTTTAATAGAAAAATATCAACTTTACAGATATGATGCAGCGGTTTTAGGTACAAATCCTGCTAGAAGAAAGCAAGTAGCAGAACAAACGTATCGCGTTTCTAAAGGAGACACCCTGTATTCCATTTCAAAACGCTATAATGTTTCTGTAGATGCTATAAAACGAAAAAACGGATTAAGAAATAATAATATTAAAATTGGACAGATATTATATCTAAATTAAACTACATCGGGGCAAGCCCGAGGTAGTCAAACGAAACAAATTTAACTCATTTCGACGCAAAGCGTCGGTAAAATTAAACCCTCTATGAGGGATTAAAATAAAAAACATGGAATATAAAAGAAGTAGTGCCCTTTTTGCTGAAGCCAAAAAATACATTCCAGGAGGAGTAAATTCTCCTGTTAGAGCATTTAATGCTGTAGGTGGAGAGCCCATTTTTGTGAAGCAAGCAAAAGGCGCCTATCTATATGATGAGGACGGAAATAAATTAATAGATTATATCGCATCTTGGGGACCAATGATTTTAGGTCATGCTTTCCAGCCTGTTGTGAATGCGGTTATTGAAAAAACACAACTTGGTACTTCCTTCGGAATGCCTACTCAAATAGAGACAGAAATTGCTAAACTAGCAGTTTCTATGGTTCCTAATGTTGATAAAATTCGTTTTGTAAATAGTGGAACTGAAGCCTGTATGAGCGCCGTTAGATTGGCTAGAGGTTTTACAGGAAAAGATAAAATTATCAAATTTGCTGGTTGTTATCATGGACACTCAGACTCTTTTTTAATCCAAGCAGGAAGCGGTGCTGTAACTTTTGGAAGTCCAAATAGCCCTGGAGTAACTCAAGGAACAGCAAAAGACACTTTGCTTGCTAGATATAACGACTTAGAAAGTGTAAAAGCTTTAATTGAAGCAAATAAAAATGAAATTTCTGCAATTATTATCGAGCCTGTTGCTGGAAATATGGGATGTATTATTCCTAAAAAAGGTTTCTTAGAGGGCTTGCGTAAACTTTGCGACGACCATAAAATACTCCTCATTTTTGATGAAGTAATGACGGGGTTTAGGCTTGCACAAGGAGGCGCTCAAGAGTTACTAAACATAAAAGCAGATATTGTTACTTTTGGAAAGGTTATTGGTGGCGGACTTCCAGTAGGGGCCTTTGCAGCTAGAAATGAAATTATGGATTATTTGGCGCCGCTAGGTCCTGTTTATCAAGCAGGAACTTTAAGTGGAAATCCGCTTGCTATGGCAGCTGGATTAACAATGCTAAAAACATTATTCGAGCATGAAGATATTTTTAAAAGCTTAGCCGATAAAACTGCTTATTTACACCAAGGTCTTGAAAAAGCTCTTGAAGAGTCGGAATTAACATATACTATAAACCGACTAGGATCTATGATTTCTGTGCACTTTACAGAAGAGGTATACGATTTTGAAACTGCAGCTAAAGGGAATAACAGCTATTTCAAAAAGTTTTTCCACGGAATGTTAAACGAAGGAATCTACCTTCCTCCTAGCGCTTTTGAAAGTTGGTTCTTAAATAATGCCTTAACTTACGAAGATTTAGACAAAACTATTGATGCCGCAACCAAGGTTATCAAATCATTATAAAACCAAAAAAGCCTCGAAACTCAACAAAGTTTCGAGGCTTTTATAAAACTAACTAACCAACCTATTATTTTCTAGCAGCCATTCTATGATTACGTTTTCCGTGCTTTTTATGCTGACTTCTTTTCCACATTTTATATTGATCTTCATCTAAAATATTTTTCATTTTAGTCTGAACAGCCAATTGCTCATCTAACATAGCGTTCTTCATTTCAAAACGCTCTTCAGCTGTAGGCTTCTCTTCTTTTTCTTTCATTTCTTTGAAAGACTCCATCTTAGCTTTATGCTTTGTAGCTAAATCTTTGTTTATAGCAAGAATATCTTTTTGTTGCGTATCTGTTAAGTCTAAAGCCAACGCCATTTTTTTTGTCTTTAACGTCGCAATTTGATCTGGAGTTAAATTTGCATATGCTTTTCTAAAATCTTCTCTTCGCTCCTTTCTATCTTGATCTCCACGTTTTTCTCTTGGTCTATCTTGAGCAAATGTTGTTCCCACAATAAATACAAGTAATAATAAGCTTAGTGTCTTTTTCATCTTTATACTGTTTTAATTTGTTATAATAATAAGACTGCAATTCAAAGCTATGGTTTAATTGTTGGGAGTTTTTTAACTAAATTCAGAAATAAAAAAAGCTCATAACAAAACTGTTATGAGCTTTTTTATTTAGTTCTTATCTTATCTATCCAATATAATCTTTTGCCTTTAATAAAGCCTCGGGTATTCCCTCAGGATTTTTACCCCCAGCAGTTGCAAAGAAAGGCTGACCTCCGCCGCCTCCTTGGATTAATTTTCCAAGCTCTCTCACTATTTGTCCAGCATTCAACTCTTTTTCTTTCACAATTTCCTTAGAAACATAACAAGTCAGTATTACTTTTCCGTCATTTTCTGAAGCAAATAATAAGTATAAGTTTTTAAACTCACTTCCTAACTCAAAAGCTAAATCTTTTATACTTCCTTGGTCTAAATCTACTTTTTTAGCTAAAAATCTAACTCCGTTTACCTCTTCTAGTTCCGCCTTCAATTCTCCCTTTAAGCCTTTTGCCTTATCTTTTAGCAACTGCTCAATTTGTTTTTTCATCGCAGTATTTTCTTCCTGAAGAGCGGTAATAGCTTTTATTGGATCGGCAGCATTATTTTTCAATACCGCTTTTACTTTATTAAAAGCTTCCGTTTGGTTTGCAAAATATTCTTTAGCAGCATCAAAAGTAATTGCTTCTATTCTTCGAACCCCTGCTGCAACTGCACTCTCATTAGTAATAATAAAATGCCAAATATCTCCTGTATTTGCTACATGCGTACCTCCACAAAGCTCCATGCTCTCTCCAAACTTTACAGCACGCACCAAATCTCCATACTTCTCTCCAAATAAAGCAACCGCACCTTCCTTGATAGCTTCTTGATATGGCATATGTCTATTTTCTTGCAATGGTAATTGCTCACGAATTCTAGCGTTTACAAAATCTTCCACCTGCATAAGTTCTTCTGAAGTAACTTTTGCAAAATGCGAAAAATCAAAACGCAAATACCCACTATGCACCATACTTCCTTTTTGCTCTACATGCGTTCCCAACACACTTCTCAATGCTTGATGCAACAAATGTGTTGCGGTATGATTAGCAGCAGTTCTATTACGTTGTTTCTCATCTACAACTGCTCTAAAAGGATCGTTTAGATTTTTTGGTAAATTCTTAGAAAAATGAATAATTAGGTTATTCTCTTTCTTTGTATCTATTATATAAATAACGTCTCCATTAGTAGACTCTAAATATCCTTTATCTCCAACCTGACCTCCTCCTTCTGCATAAAAAGGAGTAATATTAAATACTAATTGATACAGCTCCCCATCTTTTTTACTTTCCACCTTGCGGTAGCGTGTAATTCTAACTTGAGTTTCCAACGTATCATAACCAACAAACTCTTCAATTGGATCGTCTATTAAAACTTCCCAATCTCCAGTTTCTATTTTTGTAGCTGCTCTGGATCTATTTTTCTGCTTCTCTAACTCCTCCTGAAATCCTTTTTCATCTAACTGAAATCCTTTTTCATCTAAAATAAGAGCTGTTAAATCGATAGGAAAACCGTAAGTATCGTATAATTCAAAAGCTTTACTTCCAGAAAAAATAACCTTATCTGTATTTGCCCCGATAATATTATCTAACAACACTAATCCTTGCGCCAAAGTTCTCAAGAAAGAATTTTCCTCTTCTCTAATAACATTGATAATAATATTTTTTTCCTTTTTAAGTTCTGGAAAAAACTCATGCATTTGCTTAATAAGCGTATCCACCAACTTGTAAATAAAGGCTTCTTTTTGGTCTAAAAATGTAAATCCGTAACGAATAGCACGACGTAAAATCCTACGTATTACATATCCAGCTCCAGTATTGCTTGGTAATTGTCCGTCTGCAATAGCAAAAGAAACCGCTCTAACATGGTCGGCAATTACACGAATAGCGATATCTATTTCCTCTTTAACTCCGTATTTGGAATTGGTAATTGTTTCAATTTCTCTAATAATTGGAGTAAAAACATCGGTATCATAATTACTTTTCTTATCCTGTAAAACCATACACAAACGCTCAAATCCCATTCCAGTATCCACATGTTGTGCTGGTAGTTTTTCTAGAGAACCATCTGCTTTACGGTTAAATTCCATAAAAACTAGATTCCAAATTTCCACAACCTGAGGATGGTCTTGATTTACTAAATCTGCACCTGGAATTTTAGCCTTTTCTTCTGCAGAACGAATATCTACATGTATTTCTGATGAAGGTCCACAAGGCCCTTGATCTCCCATTTCCCAAAAATTATCCTTTTTATTCCCTAGAATAATTCGGCTTTCTGGAACAATTTCTTTCCAAAAATCGTAGGCATCTTGATCCATAGGAAGCCCTTCAGCATCAGCTCCTTCAAAAACTGTGATATAAAGAATGTCCTTATCTATTTTATAAACTTCGGTTAATAATTCCCAAGCCCATTTAATAGCATCTTTTTTAAAATAATCTCCAAAACTCCAATTCCCCAACATTTCGAACATAGTATGGTGGTAGGTATCTTTTCCTACTTCTTCCAAATCGTTATGTTTTCCACTTACACGAAGGCATTTTTGGGCATCTGTAGCTCGTTGATTTTTAGGTACTTTATTTCCTAAAAAATACTCTTTAAATTGATTCATCCCCGCATTGGTAAACATCAGGGTTGGATCGTCCTTAATTACCATGGGCGCAGAAGAGACAATTTCGTGACTCTTATCTTCAAAAAACTTCAAAAACTGCTTTCTTATCTCTCTGGAGTTCATCATAAAATCTTAACTTTTTCTAAAAATTACACTAACTGAAAAACAATTTATATATTTGCTCGTTACACAATTAGTTGCTACAACAATTTATGTGGCAAAAATAGAATTTTTAAACTAATGACGAAGGTAAAATATTATTACGATTCTGAAACATTATCTTACAGAAGGATTGAACCTAAAAAAGGTAAAAAGGTTGTAAATATTAGTTTGTTTGTACTCGCTGCCTTTTTATTTGGTGGAATTTGTTTACTTATTCTATTAAATACTAATTTGGTAAACACTCCAAAAGAACTCTCCCAAGCTAGAGAATTAAAAAATTATGAATTTCAATTTGAGCTATTAGAAAATAAAATGACTCAAATGGAAGAAGTGCTAGCAAATATTGAAGATCGAGATAATAATATTTACAGACTTTACTTTGAAGCAAGTCCGATTCCAAAAGAACAACGAACCGCTGGTTTTGGAGGAGTTAATAGATATAGAAATTTAGAAGGATTTAATAATTCTGATTTAATAATAGACGCTACCGAGAAACTTGAAAAATTACAAAAGAGATTAGTAATCCAATCTAAATCTTTAGATGAGATAACTAGTCTTGCTAAAGAAAAAGAAAAACTATTGGCAGCAATTCCAGCAATTCAACCAGTAAGCAACGAAGATCTTACAAGAATGGCTTCTGGTTATGGTTGGCGTTCCGACCCATTTACTAAAGTTAGAAAAATGCATTATGGAATGGATTTTACTGCGCCAAGAGGAACTCCAGTTTATGCAACTGGAGACGGGGTTGTAACTCGTGCAGACAACAGGTCTTCGGGTTATGGAGAACATATTAGAATTGACCATGGCTTTGGCTATATGAGTCTTTATGGGCATTTAAGTAAATATAAAGTTCGTCCAGGGCAAAAAGTAAAAAGAGGTGATTTAATTGGCCTTGTTGGAAGCACAGGAAGATCTCAAGCACCTCATTGCCACTATGAAGTTTGGAAAGACGGCAACCGAATTAATCCGATTAATTTCTACTACGGAAGTTTATCTGCGGATGAATACGAAGCTTTATTACATGCTGCATCACAAGAAAACCAATCTCTTGACTAATGCATATAAATCTTCCAGAAAAATTATATTACAGCATTGGAGAAGTTGCAAAAGCCTTTGATGTAAACACTTCCTTAATTAGATTTTGGGATAAAGAATTTGATATTCTAAAACCAAAAAAAAACGCAAAAGGAAACAGAAAGTTTACTCAAGAAGATTTAAAAAACTTGAGTCTTATTTACCATTTAGTAAAAGAACGAGGCTTTACTCTGGAAGGTGCAAAACTTCACTTAAAAGAGCAAAAACAAAAAGCACTTTCTAATTATGAGATTATTCGTAAATTAGAAGGAGTTAAAGCTGAGCTCACTAAAATTAAAGATCAATTATAAAATTATTTCTCTATTCCGATTTTATTGCTGAATTTTGAAGAATCTTTTTTAAGAGAGGAGCATCCCCAGCTACAACAAAAATTAACAACTTAATAAAATATCGAAAAATGAAAAAGTGGATTATTGGTTTAATTGTATTGGCTATAATAGGTTTTGGAGTCTACAACTGGGCTGTAGGTTTTAATAACAAAGCCATTAATTTAAATGAAAATGTTTCTGAGGCATGGGGTAATGTACAAACTGCTTACCAACGTAGAAATGACCTTATCGGAAATTTAGTTAATACCGTAAAAGGAGCAGCAGATTTTGAAAGAAATACACTTACCGATGTTATTGAAGCCAGAGCAAAAGCTACTTCAGTAAATATTAACCCAGAGAATATCACTCCAGAACAGCTAGAACAATTTAACCAAGTTCAAGGTGGATTGAGTGGTGCTTTAAGTAGACTTTTAGTAAGTGTAGAGCGCTATCCAGAGCTAAAGGCAAACCAAAACTTTTTGAAATTACAAGACGAACTTACCAGTACTGAAAACAGTATTCAAACTGCTAGAGTTAGATTCAATGAAGCTATCAAGCCTTATAACAACCATGTAAAAACCTTCCCTAATTCTATATTAGCTGGCTGGTTTGGTTTTGAAGGCAAACCATATTTTGATGCTGAAGCAGGCGCAGAAAAACCTGTTGATGTTGAATTTGATTTTGACAAATAAAACATTTAGGTGCTGTGTAACAACAGCACCTTTTTTATAATAAACTCATTTAAGTTATTAACACATGAAATCATCTAAAGTAGAAGCATTCCTTTCTTCCGAAGAAGAGAAAGAGATTGTAGATGCCATCCGACAAGCAGAAAAAGAAACTTCTGGAGAAATTCGTGTTCATATAGAAGCTTCTAGTAAAAAAGATCCTTTAAAAAGAGCCAATGAAATTTTTCATATGCTAAAAATGGACAATACTAAGGATGAAAATGGAGTTTTGATTTATGTTGCCACAGACGATAAAACCTTTGCCATATACGGAGACAAAGGAATTGACAAGGCAGTTCCTAACGGTTTTTGGGATAGCACCAAAGACATTATACAAACACACTTTCGAAATAACCATTTTAAGGATGGGCTTGTTGAAGGAATTTTAAAAGCTGGAGTAGAATTGCAAAAGCATTTTCCATGGCAACACGACGATGTAAATGAATTATCAGACCAAATCTCCAAAAGCTAAATTTTGATGCAAAAACAAAAATTCGCCTTTCTATTATTTTTCTTAGCATGTATCTCTTTACAATCGATATATGCTCAATTTGATATTCCAAAATTACCCGAAAAACAAACTAGTGTTTATGACTATGCAAACGTATTTTCTGCTTCAGAAAAAACAGCATTAGAACAAAAGCTTATTAATTATGCTGATACTACTAGTACGCAAATTGTAATTGCTACGGTTCCTACAATAAATGGTGAAAATATAGGTATGCTTGCTCCTAAATGGGCACACGAATGGAAAGTAGGACAATCCAAAGAAGATAATGGCGTTTTTATTTTATTAGCTGAAAAAGAACGTAAAATATGGATTTCTCCAGGGTATGGTTTAGAGCAAAAGCTAACCGCTGGAATTAATGGAGAGATTATAAGAAATATAATTATTCCAGAGTTTAAAAAAGGCGATTATTACAGCGGATTAAATAAAGGAACAGATGCCCTTATCGACCTTTTTGCAGGTACTTATAAAGGCACTCCAAAGCCAAGAAGTGGAAAATCTTCTGGAGGTGGCGGTAGCGGATTTATTTTCCTCTTTATCATCTTTATAATTATTATGATTATTCTTTCTAGAAACAATCGTGGAGGTGGAAACCGTGGTCGTAGAGGTGGCGGTTTCGATTTAATGGACATGATTATACTTAGTAATCTTGGTCGTGGTGGTGGAAGCTTCGGCGGAGGTTCTTCTGGAGGTGGCTTCGGTGGAGGCGGATTTGGTGGAGGCTTCGGCGGCGGTGGTTTTAGTGGTGGCGGCGCTGGCGGTAGTTGGTAGCTATACTGAGCTTAAGAAAACTACCTCTATGAAAAAAATATTATTCATTTTCATTTTATTCATCACCTACAGTTGTACAGAAAATAAAAAGTCTAGGCTAATATCTCAATATTATGAAGGGTTTAAAAACTCTGACTTTAACCAAATACGGAGTACAGTATCTGATACACTTATAATTACTGAAGGTGACTATATAATGACCTACTCACCAGATAACTATTACGACCATTTTAAATGGGACTCAACCTTCAAACCAACTTATAATTTGGTTGCCATAGAAAGTCAGGATAATACAATCACTACTACTGTCTCTGTAAGCTCTATAAGGTTTAAATTCCTAAAAAACGATCCTCTTATCTGTAAATATAAGTTTGCATTTAATTCAGGAAAAATAATCAAAATAGAAAATTTAGATTGTATTGACGTAAACTGGAAGCTATGGCAAAAAGAAAGAGATTCTTTAGTTAATTGGGTCAAATTAAATCACCCCGAACTAGATGGTTTTATTAATAATATAAATGCGCAGGGGGCTAAAGATTATGTAAAGGCTATCGAATTATATAACACAAAAGACTAAAATCTCAAAGTAGATGTCTCTTGCCTTAGTTTACTTTTACTTCTTTTCTCTTTCTAAATTTATGTAAAAATCTATTATACAAATCTAAAGGCACTTGTCAAAGCTAATTAATATACAAAATTAATAGCGTCCAAAACGTTTTTATTAATTTCTTTAAACGTACTGAATTTGTTGAGGTTTTAATAAAATTCCATTGTTTTTGATTTGGTTATGGCCTATGCTAAAAACATTGAAAATCAAGGAAACAGCAGTGGCAAGAAGATAAAAAATAACTCATTCCGCCTTGGGGCGGAATGAGTTATTTTTTATCTTCTTCTTCTACCTGGCGCTTTCCCTCCAAACTGATCAAATTTATAGCTAAAACTAGCCATAAAATATTGTGTTAGTACGGTACTTTGATAATCTTGAATATAATCGGCTCCAGTACTTCTGCTTACATTATTGTTTTGATTTAGCAAATCGTAAGCTAATACTTTAAAAGTTGCTTTCTTTTTAAAGAATTGATACCCTAAACTCATGTTCCAAAAAAGAGCATCTTTATCAAAATCGTCAGATACATTTCCGTTATAATTATAATTGATATCATTACCCCATACTACATTTCCAGGCCAATACGTTGTAGTTCTTAACGAAGCTGTATGCGATATAAACTCAATATCATCAAACCTATCAATATTATATTTTGTGTTATTATAAGAAATATTATACCCTGGTTCAATCTCTACCAGCTCTAAATAATTAAAAGTGGTACTAATTCTTGGACTAACACTAAACCGTTTTGAAATTAATTCCTGTCCGTTATTAAAGCTTACGTCTTTATTATAATTAATATTCGGATGGAAATTAAGTTTTACAGTATAAGTAGTATCTTTTTTTATTTGCTTAGAATATCCAAAGCCCAAATACGCATTATAGTTTCCGTTTACGTTTGTGAAGGTGGTAGTTCTTAAAAAGTTTTCATCGGTAGTTGTTACACTTACTACTTTATCGTCTTGAATTTCTCCACCAGCATACAAAAACAAACCTGTGCGTTCTCTCCAATTATAATTATTAAAATTTAACGACAAACGATGTGTTTTGGACACATCTAGATCTGGATTACCCTGTCTAATATTTAATGGGTTGTTGATATTTATAACAGGTTGCAACTGCCCAACCGAAGGCACTTGAATATTAGTACGATAATTTATTCGAAAACGCATATTTTGATTAAATCTGTATGATGACGATGCATTAAGCAACAAATTCTCATAACTTCTTTCAAAAGTTCCTTGATGTAAGTAATCATCATTATTTATATCGGTTAATGCATAATCTGCTCCAACTCTCCAACGCCATTTCTCCCCATCTCTACGGATACCGAGAGAAGGCGTTTGTTGAGTGTTACTAAATTCGAAATCGGTACTTAATGCATCATTAAAATTATCGTAACTCGATGTATTTTCATTAAAATCTAAAACATCATTCTCATTTCGCTGCTTCATATCTTCATAACCATATCCGAAATCCAAGAAGAATTTATTTCCAAGTGGCTGTCTGTACGAAACCCCTATTTCATATGTATCATTTCTATTATTAGTTGTGGTAAATTGGTTTACAGACTCAACACTTGCATCATCTCCAAAAATCTCTCTTGTAGACTGAAAATTTGATTCATTTTCGTTTTTAGAATTATTATTTGAAAAAGTAACTCTTACAAATTTACCAAGCGTATCGAGTTTCTTAATAATATTTAAGCTATTAGAAAAATTCCTTTGTAAGCCATCATCTAAAGTTTGTACATCGTTACTGTTTGAAAGTTCTCCATCCACATTTGTTGAAGTTGTGTTACTTGTATCCATAGAGTTAGCTCTAGTAACATTCAAAGAAGGTTCTATAGAAACACGAAGCGTTTCATCAATATCAAACTCTAAATCTGCAGATCCGCTATTAGAATTTGTAGAACCATCAAATCGGGACACACTATTGGTAAAGAAGCTCCCCTCTGGCAATAAGTTCTCTCTAGATGTTTTTTGATCGTTATAAGAATCGCTATAAGCAAAGAAATAATTAGCACTCAACTCATAAGCATCCTTTTGAGCATTGGCATAACTTGCTCCAATGGTAGATGACGTTGTAATTCCTCTTCCGTAATTATTTATGAGTCCGTTGCTATTGGCAATATCATACCCACCACGAGTATTCCCAACCATATCATATATTTCGTCAAAAGAAAAACCTGCATTATTGATATTATTAGAACTGGCTATAAAACTAATCCGTTCTTTATCTTTAAAATAATTAAGCAAACCGTTTACTTGGTAGCGTTCATCTGTTCCGTAACCTAATGAAGCACGCCCCATATAGCCTTTATTCTTATCCTTTTTAATTGTTATGTTGATGGTTTTTGTTTCTCCATCCCCATCATCTCCAGTAAATTCTTGTGTTTTGGACTTTGTATCGGAAATCTGAATTTTATCTATAATCTCTTTTGGCAAACTTTTGGTAGCAACCTTTGGATCATCACTAAAAAATACTTGTCCGTTTACCAATACCTTATTAACCTCTTTTCCATTCACGGTAATTTTACCATCGGTATCAACCTCAACCCCAGGAAGTTTTTTCAAAACGTCCTCCACATTAGCATCTGGACGAGTTTTAAAAGAATTAGCATTAAATTCTAAGGTATCTTTAGAAATTTTAATAGGAACACGCTCTCCAACTACGCTAACCCCTTCTAATTGCTCTGCTTGTAAAGCAAGAGCAATTTCCCCTAAAGCAATGCTCTTCTTGCTAAGAGTAATTACTTTCTTAACAGGCGTATAGCCATTATAGGTTATAAATAAATTAAGTTTTTCTTGAGCAGAATTTAAGTCTAGTACAAAGTTTCCCGTTTGATCGGAAATTGTGTAAGACACCATGGTACTATCTTGAATACTTTCAGCATAAACAGTAGAAGCTTCGAGAGGCTCCTTTGTAGTTTCGTCAATTACTTTTCCTGTAACCTCATATTCTTGCGAAAATGAAATTGCACTCATTACTAAGAAAAATAGTAGGGATATTTTCTTCATTTGTTTTGGTATAGTTTCTTCGAAAATAGAATAAAACCACTACCAATAAACGTAATATTTACTTTTTAATATTTTTTTAACTCAATAATCGCTATTTGCTTTGAAATGTTTTTTTAGTTTTCCTTCAATGCACCTACTGTTTACTATGAGAAAGTTTATTTTTATTTTTTTCTGAAATACACCTGTACTGGAACTCCTTTAAAATCAAAATTTTCTCTCAATTTATTCTCAATAAACCTACGATACGGATCTTTTACATATTGTGGTAAATTTGCAAAAAAAGCAAACTGAGGTGTTGGTGTTGGCAACTGAGTACAGAACTTTACCTTAACATATTTTCCTTTATGAGATGGTGGTGGGGTATGCTCTATAATAGGCAACATTGTATCGTTTAATTTAGAAGTAGCAATGCGTTTTGTTTTATTATTATAAACCTCTACAGCCGTTTCAATTGCTTTAAAAATACGCTGTTTTGATAATGCAGAAATAAAAATAATAGGCACATCCGTAAAAGGTTCAATTTGTTTTCTAATATAAGCTTCAAATTGTTTTACGGTATTCGTTTCTTTTTCAACTAAATCCCATTTATTCACTAAAATTACAATCCCCTTACGGTTTCTTTCTGCCAACCAAAATATATTTAAATCTTGACCTTCAAAACCACGAGTAGCATCTAGCACAAGCATTACCACATCACTATGTTCTATAGCTCGTACCGAACGCATTACTGTATAAAATTCTAAATCCTCTTTTACTTTGGCTTTTCTTCGGATTCCTGCGGTATCCATTAAGTTAAATTCAAAACCAAAACGATTGTATTTTGTATCTACACTATCTCTTGTAGTTCCTGCAATATCGGTAACAATGTAACGGTCTTCTCCTAAAAGAGCATTAATAAAAGACGATTTCCCCGCATTTGGACGTCCAACTACAGAAAACCTAGGAAGCTCTTCTTCAACAACCCCAGAATCTTCTGGAAGTTTTTCTACTACGGCATCCAACAACTCTCCAGTTCCACTACCATTAATACTAGAAATAGTATAATACGCTCCTAAACCTAAAGCATAAAATTCAACTGCATCAGCTTCTCTAAGGGCACTATCCACTTTATTAACCGCCAAAAATGTAGGCTTATTTGCTCTACGCAATAATTGCGCAACCTCATCATCCATACCTGTTACTCCAGCAGTAACATCTACTACAAAAATAATTACATCAGCTTCATCAATAGCTAACTCTACTTGTTTATCAATTTCTTTTTCAAAAATATCATCACTTCCTACAACATACCCTCCTGTATCTATTAATGAAAACTCACGTCCATTCCAATCTGATTTCCCATAATGACGGTCACGCGTAACTCCACTAATTTCATCAACAATAGCATCTCTTCTTTTAATCATTCGATTAAAAAGAGTTGATTTACCAACATTCGGTCTTCCTACAATGGCTACAATGGCACTCATACTTAAAATTTTATGGCGCAAAGGTAATTCTATTTTTTCAGTTTTTAACAATTGCTTTTCAGGAAACCACTCTACACCATAAGGCACAGAAGTTTAAAGCTGATTAAAAGTTGTTTCCCGCGAATTTATAAATGTATCTTTTTCCGTATCCATAGGCTCTCAACGTCCGCTCAACAGCAACAAATAATATATTCATTAAGCTGCAACTACTATTTATAACACCTAAAAAGGCTCCTATAAAACCTTTGCTTTTCATTTTACTTACAAAGAATATTATATGTAAAATCTTACTAAAAAAAGAAAAGGCTGCCTACATAAATAGACAACCTCTTCTACGGAATTAAAACTAACCTTCTATATTATTTGTTCTCATAAATGCTAATAGTACCACTAGCCTCATTTGTTACAATTAACAGTTCTTTTTCTGAAGGACTATCTTCTGCGCTTATTGCTAGAACTCCCTCTGGTGCATCGTCTCCTGCTTGACTAAGAAATTGTATAAATTCTGGCGCAGTTGGATTGCTTATATCGTAAACCATTACTTGGCTATTTCTTTCTAAACCTACAAACATAATTGTACGTTCCCCAATTTTTAATGCCTCTACCGCCTCTGGCTCTGCACCTTTATCATCACTCCTTCCATCTACTTCTCCTTCATCTGCATTAAAATGATCTGGAGTAAACTCAAGAACTTTTTTTGCTATATCACTTCCACTATCATATACTAAAGCTCCATTTTCAGACCAAATAGTATACGAACGAGCTCCATAGGCATATAATTCATCATAATCACCATCGCCATCAGTGTCGCCCAATGTAGTAGTAACTTTTAATCTCCCTAAATTCTCATCCTCTTGAAGCATGGCGGCATCAGGAAAAGCAATTGCATCTAACGTAAGGTCTTTTATTCTTTCTTCCTCAGAGAAAGCATCATAATCTCTAGCGTCTCCTTCATTGGCAGTAATTACATAAGACACCCCATCAATAGCCACATGTTTAATTGCATCTGGCATATATACTCCTTTTACTGACCAATTTTTCAACTCCGTAACATCGTCTTTATTACTTGCATCCAAAGCATTTTCTGCTAAAGAATGATCTTTAAATCCTAATGGATAAATAGCAGAGATTTGTTTAGCCTCTAAACTTACCTTCGCAATTCCATTGTTCTCTTGTAGTGTTACCCATGCAGTTTTGGAATCGTCTGAGATTGCTACATATTCTGGCTCTATATCTTGTGCAAAACTAGCCTCAGGACCAAAAACTCTGAATCCATCAGATTTTAGCGCTGTTTCTTGGGACGCAAAACTATCGAATGTTAAAGTAGAAACATTCCCAGAAGCTACTTCTATAATACTAATACTTCCTTTTGGATCGTTTAAATAATCTGCACTAGGCTCTCCCTCGTTGGCAGTAACAATATATTCTCCATCAGGAGAAAATAAAACCATGTCTGGCAATGCACCTACGCTAAAAGTATTTTGTAGTGCTTGAGAGTCCGTATTATAAACTAAGATATTTCCGTTTGCTTGTTTATTGCTAGCCTCTACTGCAATTGCCAACATATCTCCATATACCGACACACTATTTGGAGTTCCAAGAGCACTTACATCTATAGCATTTAATTGTTTAGGTGAAGAAATATTAGATAAATCAAACACCATTACTTCATTAGCATCTGGATTTACAGTAAACAACTTTTTGGAAATAGCATCAAATGCCGAAATCTCTGTAGTTCCTCCAGCATTAATAGTAGTAAGGTGTTGAAAATTTACTTCTTTAGCTTCTGGAACTTCTACAACAGAGCCATCGTCGTCTTTTTGACAAGCAGAAAGAGCTATTGCCAACATAGCAATAGCAGAGATTAATCTTAGTTTCATTGGTTAGGTTTTTTATCAATCCCAAAGAAACTAAAGCAGTTTTAAGTTAGTGTTACTTGATTAGAAAGGTTTTGTTACTTCTTTTTCTGAAAGTAAAATTATTGTTATTAATTATATGAGGTAAATACTACTTAACTCCTGTACAAACGATACTTTTATTTTTCTTGAAACTGCTCTAGCAGTACTAAGGAAATTCTATTTTTGGTTGTAGCCGAAGCGTTTTAACTGATTCTGATTAGAGCGCCAGTTTTTATTAACTTTTACATAGATTTCTATATGCACTTGTTTTCCAAAAAATTTCTCTAAATCTTTTCGAGATTGAACCCCTACTCTTTTTAAAGCAGCTCCTTTATGCCCTATAATAATTCCCTTTTGCGTATCTCTTTCTACCATGATTACAGAACGAATTCGAATAATATCTTCATCTTCTATAAACTCTTCTGTTTCTACTTCTACAGCATATGGAATTTCCTTTTTGTAGTTGATAAGGATTTTTTCACGTACCGTTTCATTAACAAAAAAACGTTCTGGTTTATCGGTAATTTGGTCTTTAGGATAAAAAGGAGGTGATGCTGGTAACAATTCTAAAATACGATTAAAAACAGTATCTATATTAAAATTTGTTAATGCTGAAATAGGATAAATTTCGGCATTTGGCACTTTCTCGCTCCACCATTGCACTTGGTCTTCTAATACTTCTTGAGAAGAAATATCTATTTTATTCAGCAATAATAAAACTGGTAATTTTGAAGCAGTTATTTTATCAAAAAAGGCTTCATCCTTTAACTCTTTCTCCCCAATCTCTACCATATAGATAAGCACATCGGCATCTTCAAAAGCCGATTTTACAAAATCCATCATAGATTGCTGAAGCTCATATGCTGGTTTTATAATTCCTGGAGTATCAGAAAAAACTATTTGAAAATCATCTCCATTAACAATTCCAAAAATACGATGACGTGTAGTTTGCGCTTTAGAGGTTATTATAGAAAGTTTTTCACCTATAAAAGCATTCATTAATGTGGACTTTCCAACATTTGGATTCCCAATAATATTTACAAAACCTGCCTTATGATTCTCCATCTTTTACCTTTTTAAAATATAACTTCAAGGAGTTATTAACCTTTGGCGCTAGATAAACTACCGCTATCATATTAGGAATACACATTAATGCATATGCCAGATCTATAAGATTAATAACAACCCCCACCGAAGTAATTGCTGCAAAGGTAATGGTAGCTACGTAATAAATATTAAAAAACTTACCAATTTTAATGTTTGTAAGGAAAGTTAAGCATTTTGTACCATAATATGAATACGTAAATAAGGTAGACATAGCAAAAGCTGCAACAATTAACATTAGCAAAATATGGCCATATCCAAACAATGACTTTTCAAAAGCCAACAATGTCATTGCAATTCCGTTATTATCTGCTTCTAAATAAGCACCACTTATAATAATAGTCAACGCTGTTAATGTACAGACAATAATAGTATCTATAAATGGACCCAACATAGCTACTAAACCCTCTTGTACTGGTTCGTTTGTTTTAGATTCCCCATGGTACATTGGGGCACTTCCTAAACCAGATTCATTTGAAAATACAGCGCGTCTCACCCCCAAAATCACTAAACCCCAAAAACCTCCTTTAATAGCGGTTTCGAAATTAAAAGCTTCTTGAAAAATTAATTTAATTGAAGGTATTATACCACTTAAATTGGTAAACATTATTACTAAAACTGCAATAAAATAAAGTGCCACCATAAAAGGAACAATTGCCGTAGCTACTTTAGCTATTTTTTTGAGTCCGCCAAAAATCACTAAAGAGGTTAATACCGAAAGTGTTAATCCAATAATAAGTTTCCAGTTAAAATCTCCTAATGCAGCAATTGTAACGTCTGGATTTACTACACTCATAAAAGTTTGCGTAAACTGATTTACGGTAAAAACACCTAGAAAACCAATAAGTCCAGCTATGGAAAAGAAGATTGCTAAAGGTTTCCCTTTTTTCCCCATTCCCTTTGTCATATAATGCATTGGACCAGATTCTATAGCCCCGCTACTATCTATTGTTCGATACATTACAGCCAAGCTACAAGAATAAAATTTTATAACCATTCCAATAATAGCTGTGAGCCACATCCAAAATACAACCCCTGGCCCGCCTTGATAGATTGCAATTGCAACTCCCGAAATATTTCCGAGTCCAACGGTTGCGGCAACAGCCGAAGATAACGCCTGTAAATGACTAATTTCTCCAGGGTCGTTTGGATCGTCGTGCTTTCCTTTAACTACCTCAATAGCATGCCGAAACATTAAATAAGGCTTAAATCTTGAGTAGATTAATAAAAAAAGGCCTCCTCCAATTACAAAAAAGAGCATTGCCCATTCCGCATAGGGAATAAGAGCGCTTATAGCTTCATTAATTTTATTCATAAAAACTAAAGTAACTAAATCCTTGGATTCGAGAAAGAAAAATAGGGAAAAGAAACTTTTTTAAAATTTATTTCATTTTATACTTGCACAAATGTAAAAACGTTGTATATTTGCACTCGCAAACATCGCGGGATAGAGCAGTAGGTAGCTCGTCGGGCTCATAACCCGAAGGTCACTGGTTCGAGTCCAGTTCCCGCTACTAGGAATAACAAGGGTTTCAAGAGATTGAGACCCTTTTTTAATGCCCTAATCCAGCTCAGGTAAAACGGATCATTCCCAAAAGTTGTGTTTATGCAAAAATTGTGGTTAATCTGAAAAGGAAGAATTCTACATTTTTGACACCTCTAAACTGGGCTCTAAAAGCTTTTATTTTAGCATTAAAA